>Ga0207995_100297_pt1 | contig 20599 bp, 36 predicted proteins | sample AntDeeMetag022AM_FD_184759 | JGI IMG/M metagenome (GOLD analysis project Ga0207995, IMG submission 184759) | Saline lake microbial communities from Deep Lake, Antarctica - Antarctic Deep Lake Metagenome 022AM (SPAdes) (version 2) | ecosystem: Environmental > Aquatic > Non-marine Saline and... | reverse complement strand
CCGTACGGTGCAATGTGAGCTCAGTCCAGCGGATATTCCTCGGCCCTTCGAAGTGATAGCTGCTGGCGCTGGCAATCTCCTCGCCCTGGAACCTCACGTCGGGGCCGTGGTCTCGTGACAATTCAATGGTTTCCATGTCTTTTCCCTCGTCTGTGTCGGTGTCGATGTGTTCTGCCTCGGGCATTTTGGGCAGGCTCTTGTGTACCTTGCGCTCCCAGTCGAGGCTCTGCTCAATGTCGTTGCCGATCTGATGCACTGCCTCCGACGACTTGATGATGTCGCCGTCGCCGTCAAGAATCTCGAGGTCGTCAGTGACCAGGATGTTCTGTCCTCCATCGAGTACCTCAATCTCGAAATCATAGGCTCCCGACAGGGTCTTGTCCCCGCCGTTGGCCTGCCAATCTATCGCGTATGTGATCTTGGGGCGCTCGACGCTGCGCAGGGTGCAATTGCCGTGAAGATACGACTGATACCGGGTCTCCATGACCGGCTCGCCGCCTTCGTCACAGCTGACGGCCTCCTCGTGGGTGTCGAGGGTGTGTTCTCCCACGTCAACGGCCTCAACGGCCCAAGACAGGGCTTCGATTTGCTCTAAAGTGATTGTCTTGTCTGTCATGTCGATGTCCTTTCGTCTTAGTTCAGTGAGATCCAGAGTCGGATCAGCAGTATCGGATATGCGAGCACGGAGGCCCACATGATCGGGATCAGGATGGTCGCGAAACCATTTTCGATCCTGGCTTTGCGGCGCTGCGCTGGGGAGCGTTGGAATCCGTCGACGTACGCGAATGGCCTGTCGTTGTAGTCGTATTTTTTCATGATATGAGCCCGCGTTCCGCGAAACTCACGGACCCCTCGCCGACCACGATATGGTCAAGTACCCGCACCTCGATCAAGCCGAGAGCCTCTGTCAGCTTCTCGGTGATCTTGATATCGGCATGGCTGGGCTCGGTTGAGCCGGAGGGGTGGTTGTGGGCGAGGATCACGGCTCCGGCGTTATACCTGAGCGCCTCCTTGGCGATCTCCCGCGGGTAGACCGAGGCACTGTCGATGGTGCCGTTGAACATGCGCTCCAGGGCTATCGGACGATGCTGGGTGTCGAGGAACAGAACGGCAAAGACTTCGCTCTGCTCTTCTGCCAGTTCGAGATCGAGGTACTGCTTCACCAAGCTCGGGCCAATCAATGCCTCCTCGCTGAGGCGCCGGCCTATTAGGCGCTTGGCCAGGATCTCCTTTGCTCTCTTGAGTACCGCGTTATCGGCGGTGATAGTTTTAGCGCAGGCGACGGTCACCGCGTTATGCTCTGCCGGGGATTCGGCGTTGTACTCGGGGCGGTCTTCGTTTCGGATGCTAGTCATGTCGATCTCCTCTCCAGGTGTCGGGCCTGGTCCCTATGGCTGTCTGCCATATAGGTATATTAGCACGCTTTCTTGAGCGGTGCATAATTATTTTACTCACTGAGGTGCGCAAGCACGTCATACGCATCGTTCACGTCGATCTCGCGCAGGCCGAACATATCGCACTGATACTCAAGGTCTTCAATCGGGTAGATGAAGCACCAAGTCCAGCCGAATATCGCGACCGCAATCTCGCGGGCCTTGGCGTCGTCACCCGGCAGGATCACGAAACGGTTCTTGAGTTGGGGGATTTTCAGCGGGAACGTAACGAACCGTCGCTCGACCGTGTCCGACGTCTGGCACTCATCGGATAGCTGCTGCTTGCTGAGGTGCGGTTGATCGGTCATGTCTGTGTCCTCTCGGTCAAAGCTCAGCCATCTGAGCCAGGTGGTTGTTGATGGTCTCGGTCGCCCGAGCCCTATCTGCGACCGTTGTCTGCGGCCGCTCCTGCAGCAGGCGAATCTGCGCCTCGTGATACTGAATCCGGTTTCCGCTCTTGTTTGAAAGGTCCGTTGAGTCCTCGATTAAGTCGCCTATGCGTTTTCTCAGGTCCTCGTCCTTGAGGTAGTCCGAATGGGTCGCGTGGGTTGCATATCCCCGGCGTTCTGTAAGGTTTTTCGGTGCGGCCATTGTGCTGTCCTCTCGGTTTACTGGTAGCGATCCAGGTGATTAGCGCGCTGCTTGCGGCGAAGATTAGTATGTAAAAGACGGCATTCATGGGCATACCTCGGTGGCGATGTTGCGGAAATCGGGGTGGCCATCGCGGCGGACCTTGGGGAGGTTTGCTTGGCTGTGCCACAACGCTACGTCGGCGCAATACCGGCGGGCCTCGGCCCGCTCGTCCTCGTAGTCCATGGTTGCCACGACTACCAAGGCTGCAAGTACCGCCCCGGTCAATAGTGCTGTTATTCCCAGCATCTTCGTTTTCATCACCAACCTCACCCTGTAAGTATAGCATTTAGCTGGATATTACGCCCTTTCTGGAGGACGCTGGCGATCGGCTTTTGACGTGTAATCCCAGGCTTTCGCGTGGCGCTCTTGAGGCGGCATCGATGCCCAATCGAGCGCGATGTCGATACCGTCAAATACGCGGCGATTGCCGGCCTCGTCCGTTACCTCGATCAGTCCGTTGGGCATCTGTACGTTGACTCGCTGATACCTCAGGAACTGGCCACTCATCATGATGTGGAACGGCATTCTGGTGCCGCAGGGCGCGACGATCGTACCGGTCTTGAGGTCTACTGTTGCGTCTTTCATTTTGTGGTCCTCTCTGCGCGCACGGCTGCGGCTCGTAGCTCAGGCATCAGGCTGGGGCTGAAATTCAGGTGCTTGACGGCGGCCAGGGCTGCCAGGTGTGCGTAGCGGGTGTACCTACCGTTGGTTATTGTCTCCAGGCGGCCGTCGCTGTCGGTATACCGGCGGCGCAACCTGGACGTGGTCCTGAGGTACTGGTCGATGTTGTCGGTCATCATGAGAGCGACTCGACCCAGGGCTTCGCGGCGGCCAGCATAGCAATCTCCACGCTGACCCCGGCACCCTGGTAGTCGCGGGCGGCATTCAGGAACCCCGTCTTATCCTTGTATTCGAGAACGATACAATCGTCTTCGCTTTCAATCAGGATAACGGTCTCGCCGCTGGAGTGGTCGCTGCTTACGCTAAATCCGCTCTTAGCGGTGTACTCTGCGAGCTCTTCCAGGATCTTGGTCATATTCGTCGTCATGTCTGTGTCCTCTCGGTTGTCAGGTCTGTCTGCCTGATATGATCAATTTACCCTTTATTGCCCATCATCACAGCGCATTTTCCTCATGTTGCGATGTGCAAACATGCGTTTCATTCATCTGCAAAGATCTCGCCGTCCGGCCTGGTGGTTCCGTCAACGTCGAGGATCAACATTGGTACGGCTTCGTCTTTGGCGATCTGGATCAGGGTGGACAGCATTGGGTAGTCGTCCTCGATCTCGAAAATGTCGAGGGATTCGACATCCAGGGCCAGGGCGCCGGCTCCGATCATCCCTATCCAGGCACCGCGCTGGACGTTCTCGGTTGCCGCGTTACGCTCGAGCGGCGGCAGGTGATTGGCTGCGATCCTGACGTGGTTGGCGACGACTTCCGAGCCGAAGAATGGCGGCCGGATTTCGTCGATAGGGACGGGTCTGAGCGACCCATCTCTGTCGGTGACCAGTAGGGAGTTGACGGCCACCCCCTTGTTCTCGGCCCACCACAGGGCGTTACGCGCCGCCTTCAGGGCATCCGCTTCGTCGATATGCTGGCGAATCCTGATCGCGCCATTTTTGTCTGTCCCGAGTGTGTCGACGGTGTAGATCATGACGCTGCCTCCGCCACGGGACGGCGATAACAGCAGGGGCCGTTCTCGTCACGGATGACGATCTCGACCAGTGAGCCGCACAGGGTGCGGGCGATTTTCTTCGCCTCCTCCTCGTTCATAAGGTTCATCCCCAGGGCGTAGGCCCCGAACCCTTTGTGGAGGGGCGAGTAGCTGACTGTCGATCTGCCGGTTCCCATCACAACAGCAAACTTCGTTTCGATGGTAGTCATTGTCGTGTCCTCTCTGTTGGTGTCGAGTTCATAGTATCACTGCCTTGCAATTACTGCAGTGAAAAGTTTTCATGAAAGGCGTCCAGATCATGAACGCCACTCAACGTTACTCGACTCCCTCGCTCAGCATTTCCCGCCACCGGTTCAAGCACGCCTGGATCTCGCTGACCAGTTGGGTCTCGGACCCTCCTTTGGACGTCCCGCGCAAGACTTTTTCAAGAATATGCTCCCTCGGTCCTCCTCCGATGCTATACGTCCGTGCGATTCGGTACGGGTCGAGATTGATGATGGTAAACCCGAGGTCTGCGTCATCGTCATCGACTGCGACGAGCAGATTGCAACGGTAGTGGTGGCCAGGGTCATCTGTAACGTAGGAGGGGTTATCGGTCGCGCTATTTTCGTCCACGTTTCCGCACTCTTCGAGATCCGCGAAAGGGTCGTTACTCTTTCCGTCCTCTGCGAGGTCGAGATCGATGGCGTCCATAAGGTTATCAAGATGTTCTCGTAACTCGGCGTTTTTCAGAGCGTTCATTGTCCTGGACACTCTGATGTACTGACTCTCCGGGTATGGAGTTTCTGGTGGGGACTCTCCACCATCCAGGGCGCCGACTAAACCATCCATGGGGCCGTCCTCCGCTCGGTCCAGGGTGCTGCGCAGGATCAGGCTGCCCATCCACATGTCTTTGTCAGGCTCCGGGCCGGGAAGCCTTGGGTGTAGTAGCCATACGCCGGTTCCTTCTCGGAATACCCAACCCCCTGATTCTTCTTCATGGGTTGGGCTTAATCCCGTCCCAAATACCCAGAATCCATCGGGGTTTTGCACGCAACATTTCGCGTCTTCTGGCCAGAGCTCTTCTCGTGGCGGTTGTTGATAATTCATATAGCCTCCTGGTATTTCGATAATGTTTGGCCGTGACGCTCGCTGCTGGTGAACTCCTTGAATTCTCTGAGGATTCGCTCGACATCGTCGCCGTCGACCTTGCGATCCAGCCAGTTCGCTCTTAGCCCCCGCTTATCGAGTATGTTGAACTCGAACTCCTCTGGTTGCCGTGGATCTGCATCGCCGAATCCTGTCCCTGTGATGCGCATAGGGATCTCTGCCGCGTAGAAAGTCACTTCGGCCTGGCAGGGTATCCCATCCACTTGTGTGTCAAAGATCGTCATAAATATCTCCTAGAATTGCTTTTCGCTCCTTGTCTTTTTTCCTCTCGAGAGCGGCTATGTCGCTGTATTCGCCTGGGAATCGAACACAAAGTTTTCTGACGTTCGAGTCCTGGACCTCCTCCAGAGTCCAGCCATTGGACTCTCCGATAGACCTCACCAGCTCGACTATGCGAGCGAGTAAATGCTCCTGGTGCGCCATGTCTGGCTTTTTTTCATAGACCAACCACTTCTTCGCTGCGCCAGCTACCAGGGCGGCGCTCTCCAAAAGCGTTTGCGAATCTTGAGTCGTGTTCCCGGTTGATCTCTGCGCGCCGTGAAACCCCGCCTCTCTCATGTAGGCGTCGACACCCAGGGATACGCCGGCCAGGGCGATGAACCAGCACATATCTCCTAGCTCTTCATTGGTATTTTCCTCGCTCGTGGACAGCTTGAGCTCCATGGCCTCATCCATCAGGCCCAGCGCCGCATGGGTGAAATCAAGGCGATCAGAGCCCAACGTCTTTTTCGTCCTCATCGACATCTCTGAGTAGCTCATGAGTATTCCCCCACGCACCTGAAGTAAACGCGGTTTCCTTCCTCTGAAGGGGTTAGCCGCGGGTATTTGAATACGTTTTCCGCAATGTTGTGGAAGTCCGTGATGACCTCGCCGCCGAATTTTTCAGCGGTCGCGATATCGTCATGTGCTGCCTCGAGGCTGGACCCAGCGTCACGGTCGCGTGTGATGGCTGTGGCCATGCTCGCGAGAGCCTGGCAGTAGCTCTCGTTTGCGTAGGCGAACGGCCCCGCGTGAGCGGAGACAGACACGAATAGAGCGGCAGTGATTACTGCAGACAAATTGTTCAATTCCGTTTCCTCGATAAGGCGTAGCGCCTGGCCAACAGCTCCCTTTGAACCTCTTGGGACTCTAGGTGCTTGATGGGAAGATCCCCGGACAGCCGGTAGTAGTACGACCGGAGAGAGATCCCCAGGCGGCTCGCCATCTGCAGGTGAGTGAAGCCCAGCTCCTGCTGAGCTTCATGGAGGTCCTTTGGGCTCATGCCGTGTCTTCTGTCTGATGAGTGATCGCGAGGAGAGAATCGATGCGCTCCCGCATGACCTGAGTACGCTGTCGCGTATGGGCCCGCTCTTCCTCGATGGCGTTCTCGAGGAGTTCGATCTCCTTGGTCACGAGAATATCGTCTCCCGGGATCTCGAAATGGAACTCCTTGCTGCCAAGCACGAGGTACATGTTGCTCTCCGTGTCCTCTGGCCTGAAGCTCACGGAGAAGGGAGACCACTGGTCTTCCCAGCTAAATTTCCGGACCCCGTAGTAGATGGTCTGCGTTACGTTTTGCATGATGTGTTCCTCTCTGTTTGATGGGTCGTCGTTTGATGCGACACCGTCAAGATACATCATGTCGAGCAGTTATTGCAGTGATATTTCTTCATGACGTGGCGCATTAAGGTGAGTGAGATTCACTACAGCCCCACGGGCCTCAAGCGGATGTTTTACGCTTCCAGGTGACATCGATACGGACCCAATCCATAAACTCCTTGCCCTCCCAGGGAGCGGCTTTCTTCCATAGCTCGGTTGCCGTCTCCCTGCCAAGAGTCAGGAGGTACGAGGCGAACATAGTCGCCCTGGCCCTCTCCAGATCGGCTTTGTGAGATGCGAACGTGAGCCGCACGGTCGGCAGAGTTAGGTACTCGCTTTCTCCTATCTGGACCCGTGTGGTCAGGTTGCCGACGTAGCTCTCGCGGCTCTCGGCTTGCACGACACGCGCGTCGAAGGTCTCGATCAATCTGTCCAGGGCGCTGTCGTCCTCGAAGCCGGGCAGGCTCTTGTGGTCGATGTCTGTCACCGTTTTCTCCTGCTGCTGCTCGATCACCACGTCGTTGAAATCCTTTCCGACCGGCAGGAATGGGGCGATTCTCACGTTATACCCTGACCTCGCGAGCCTGGCGGCCAGTGTCGTCGCAGCGTGTTGACCGACAAAATTGGAATCAGAATCTGAGAATATGGCTACACTCAGAACACCCTCGGGTGGATCGAACGTGGCCATGGCGTTCGCCGAGTAGGCCGACCAGCATCGGATGTTGTAAATCTTCATCACCGACAGAGCATTCTCGATGCCTTCAGTGATTCCGATCGTCGGTGCTGAGTCTGTGAGCCTGATAGAGCATCCCGCAATGGAGTCACCCAGCTTCCCCAGGATCTTCTTTGGCGCGGCAACGTCGGCCTTATCAGAACTGCCCTGCCTCAAATAGGTGGCGTGCAGGCTTTGGATCACCCCTCGTCTGTCCGTTAATGCCGCTATCATAGCCGGGTATGTCCCCTGTTTTTTGCCGTCCTCGTAGTAAGCAAGCCCTGGGTGGAATCTCAAGTGGCTTGTATCCGCCCCAGCGAGGCCCCTGGTGATGAGATACATTGATGCCGGGTCAGTACCGTCGAGACGGCAGAGACTAGCGCCTATACGCTTCAGGCGCTCGCTTGAATCAGGCTGTGGCTTTGGCCTTGTGGGCTCTACATTTCCAGCAATCTCGTCGATGCGGGCCGCGCACTGCTGGAATGGGAGGCCCGTCCAGGCCATGGCAAGCTGGAGTCCCTTGCCGGCTCCGCACTGGCTACAGAAATAGCTTCCCTCGCCATCCTTATCGTCGAACCTGAACCTGTCCTTTCCGCCGCACAACGGGCACGGCCCATGTCGGTCACGAAGAAAGTCGCTATCAATTCCCAGGGCATGAAGAATCCCCGGCCAGCGGCCTTTTGCCGTCTCTATCGTTGACCGTCTCAAGCCCTGGCCTCCTGATTTTTCTTGGCCTTCGCGGCTTTTATCGCGATGTGTTTGATAATCCCCATGGTCCGATCGCTCGGGTGCCGAGGCTTGATACTTTGAGTGTCACGCGGTGCGCGCCCTGCGAACTCCCTGGTTTTGTGATATGCCCACCCCGGTTTGAAACCTTTAATCTTCGCGTACCCAAGAAATTCTGCGTAGAGATCGCGGAGTCCCTCGGTGCTCCACTTTGGCATCTTCTGTTCCGGCGTCAGCGGGTAGAGCTTGCCATCTTTGACTTCCACGTCATTGCGAGACTCGGGCGCAAATCCGCATTTTGGGCATTTGTGAAAGGCGGACAGGTGGCCGCAGGACAGGCACGCCTTTGGGAGAGGAGCCCCCTTGTCCAGTTTCTTACGATCTGGCGACTCGGTCTTGCTCTTGCCGTCATCCAGCGTGGTCGGCATCGTATCGTCCGGCACGCCGTTGCGGATGCAGTTCCCGGCATGATCCAGGACCAGGCAGTCATCGTGGTCCTGAGCGATACGCATCCCCCTGCCCAATATCTGAAAGTGGAGCATCATCGACTTGGTTGGCCTGGCGATGACGATGCAGCCTGTCTCGGGCGCATCGAAACCCTTGGTTGCTATCCCAACATTACAAAGGACTTGGATCTCACCTGACTTGTAGTCGCGGATCACCTGGGCGCGACGCGCAGGGTCTCTCTCGTACCCATCGATATGCTCGGCTCTGATGCCGACCTTTTTGAACGCATCGCACAGGGAGCGAGAGTGTGCGACGTTGATGCCGAATACCAGAGTCTGCCGATCGTGCGCGTACTGCTGCCAGTGCTGAACTATATCGCCGATCAGCTCGCTATCTCCCATTATCTCGGCCAGGGCGTCCTCCTTGTAATCCCCGCCAGAGCCCTTCGTTGGGACGCCTGTCAGGTCTGGTACGCGGGGCGCGTAGATTGTCAGCGGGGCGAGGTAGCCGTCTCGCACGAGGTTCTGGATGGATTCGCCCAGGACCAGGGTCTCGAAATGCTTACCGAGGCCCTTGCGCCAGGGCGTAGCTGACAGCCCGAGGACCACAGCGCCAGCTTCCAGGGAGTCGCGAATTACATCCTGGTGGCTTTTGTGGAAGACGTGCGTCTCGTCCACCACAACCACCTTCGGCCGAAGTGAGACGGTGATGTCATTCCAGCGGTTGCGCAGCGTCTGTACTGTCGCGATCTGGATGGGCTTCGCGTAATCGGTGCGGTCGTCGCTCGCCCGGATGACCCCGCAGTCCAGGCCCTCCAGGGTGAAGCGGTCAAATGTCTGATCGATCAATTCTATGCTGTCAGCAATGAAGTAGGCCCTGTTTCCCTTCGCCACGGCGCCCTTCATGATTTCCGCTGCCAGGGTGGTTTTTCCGTACGCGGTGGGGGCCTGCAGGACGATGCTTCGTGAGCCGGACTTGATCGCGGCGCGAAGGTCATTCAGAGACTTGACTTGATATGGCCTTAGATTGTGCTGCATGGTGTACTCTCCGTTCAGTATCTCTTCCCGTCTGTGACCCAGGCGGGTTTTTTGTGTGCTACCACCAAGGTCAAAAATCCCGGACCAAGGAAAGCATCGAGCATTCGCCCGTGGACCATTCGGCAATGTCAGATGGTCGGCCCCGGATTTGCCTATCGCCCCCCTGCCCCGGTAGCGGTTGCCTGTGGTAACAGTAGGAGTGGGGTATATATGACCCCTGTGGCTTTCGGAAAACCGCTCCACAGGGGTCGAAAATGACCCCTGTGGCATAATTTCACCCCTCCAATGGGGTATATATGACCCCTGTGGCATACCCAGAGGGGTCGTATATACCCCGGTAGAAATCTTACGCCTTGTGTTGGTTTGGGTCGGCACTCGGCTTCTCCCAGTCGTTGGTCGGCGCTCGATTGCGCCAGCAGGGCAGCCACGTTAGTCGCCAGGTGCGCGTCTTCGACTCTGTGCGCGAACAGAACAGACTCTCAGCGACCATCACGATGAAACCGGCATCCTGCAGCTCATGGAAGGCGCGTCTTGCCACCTTGCGAGAGCAGGGGATCGACTGCTCGGCCTCGCGCACGCCAAAGCCTACAGGACCGTTCGGCGTCCAGTAGACGTGCATCAGGTGAAGTAGCGCCTTTGCCTGAGCTGATAATCCGAGGTAGGCGTCGGACTTCACCAGGCGGCGTTGTATCACCACCGTCCCCCCGGTCTTATCGAAGGGAAGGATGTTCTTTCGATTGGCCATAGGGCTCCTCGTCGAGCAGTGGTGAACGTTTCGCTCACCCCTACCTCGGTGGTGCGACCGTGCCGGCGGCCTCAAGCTCGGCCATTCTGTGGATGGTCAAGGCTAAAGTTCCAGGGCGTCGATGACGCGCTTGATGAAGGCGGGATAGGGTTCTGACAGAGGGGTGCCGAGGCGCTCTTGCTCGTGCCGATCGCGTTTGGCTCGCTCGTAGAGCCACAGGCGGACGACCTCGGGCTGGCCGCGGAAAGATTCGAGGACTTGGGTTTTTTCGAGACGAGACATGCGTGTACCTCCTGATGAATGGAGGCAGGGTTGTTGCTGAGGGGCGCACTTCGTGTATCATGGCACCAGGCCCTCAAGCCTCCCAGCGCCTCTCCTAGATCCTGCCAGGTCGATGATGGAGGGGCGTTTCCGTTTCTGGGTCGTTCAGATTAGCACCCTCCTGCCGAACTCTGCCAAGCAAACCGCGTCGGCCAGTCCATCCTGGTGAGTTCGGCACTTTCCCGGTTTCAGGTTGATTTCCGGGTAGGCGCGGCACACGAAGGCGATGGCGGCGTATTTGTCTTTCGCTGTGCCAGCGAGCACGGACTTCTTCCATTCCTGAGGCCGCACCAGGCGGACCGGGTACCCCATCGCCTCCAGGGCTCCGGTGATGCGGCCGTGGTTGATCCCCGAGGTCGCGCCAGACTGTGCTGACTGCTTTGGTCGCACCCCGAGGCGCTCCACCACCACGCACCTCACCCCGGAGGGTACCGGCAGGGCGTCCAGGAGAGCCGTCACGGCGATTTCTTTGCCAAGGCAGGGCATGGGTACTGCCCACCCCTGCCCGTCCATGTAGAGTCCCGCTACGCCGCCTCTGAGGCCAGGGTCAATTCCGATGATCATGTCGCCTCCTTGTCGTGTATGAATGCGAGAGCGTTCATAAGCTCGTCCCGCGTCTCGCCGTATGCTCCGTTAGCGATGGCCTGGCGGATGGTATGCTCGATACACACGGGCTGAAGAGCCTGCAAAGTTTTGGAGGTGTGGATTTTCCGGTGGCAGGTGTCGCCTGGCCCGTCGCAAACCGGCATAGCGAAACTATCAGCGGCTTTCAGGCCCATCCCACTCACCTGCCACATGCCGATCAGGTGGTGCGCTATTACGCCCCGCGTTGTCCCGCACACACAGCACGGATGGGCGCGCACCCACCCCAGGTAGGCGGCAGAGCGCCAACGAGCTTCACTGCCGGCTTTCCTCGTCTTGCCCCGGCCCTTCATAGGCTTGCGCGCCATCGCATTGCCCCGGCGCAAGCTGGCGCTTCTCGCCATCGGCGTTTTACGCTTCATCAGATGAAACCTCGATCTTCCTGATCGCGTACTTGTCGGCTTCACGCACCGGCATGAGATGCCCTATAGACGTGTGCGTTTCCTTCCTTGGCCAGCGCGAAACCAGCTTTTTCAGATAGACGGTTGCAAATATCCAGAACGTCTTTTCGTCGCCGATGACGTACAACCACGAGTTGTCATCTCGCATAATTCCAGACGCGGTGAAGTTGGGTCGGTCTGGATGCGCCTTCTCTGCGATCTCGATATATACATTACCCGTGGATCTGAATTTCTTGTCGTTCTTGATCTCTGCGCCAAGTAGGTTTTCACCGTGCGACCGCTGAAACCTTCGAGACGCATACCCAACAACAACTATCCCTCGCTGGTATAGCGCCTGAGTCACGATGTCCTGGAACACAAGACCATCTTCTAGCTGCTTGGAATAATAGCCATTGGTGTACTTTTCTTGGCATTGTGCGTGTGTCTCAGACATGTTCGTTACCCCACGAATCCCACCCTTCGGTGCTGTCGCCACGTCGGAACAGCTCTAGTTTTTTCACGGACGGATATAGCGTATCAATGATCTCCCGGAACTCTTCTGGCTTCGCGCTGTGCTTGGTGCGCTCAATACTTTGCACGGAGTCAAACAGTTTGACGTGATGCGGGGTGCATGAGCCTTTCGTGCAGATCAGTAAATACTCATGGCGCACGCTGTTGTAATGGCCCATATTGTGCTTGATCTTGTCCCACACGAATGACGCTTTGTACTTGAACCCCCACGCCTTCGCCAGGGCCAGTCCTTCTGGTAATAGCGGCGAGGTTGTCCAGAGAAACAAAACGCTGTTATCTGCCGCCAACTCAGGCACACCCAACGAGGCCAACTCGGTCGCCGACATGCTTGGGTAATGCTTTTCCGCCGCTCCATAACTATCTGATATAGACCCGGCCTGCTTGTCGTTGTAGTCCCACGGCGGGTCAGCGTAGATCACTGTGTACTTGTCTTGCGGAAGATCGGCGACGTTTTCGGAAACTTCATCACGACGCCTCTGCCGGGATGCTTCTGTCACAGTTATCTCACCGAGTCGCACACGCTCCCACAGATCGCGCCGATTCTTCTTGAGTGTCTCCATCCGCTTAACCGTGCCGGCATCGGTGCCGCTGGCCTCTGCCTTCGCCTTGCGGGTCTTGTTTACCTTCGGTTTGGTGGTAGGACTATCTGTCCTACTACCAGACTTCTCCCCGGCGCGTGGGTTGCTGGTCTCGTGCTGCTTCGTTGCCGCCTCGCCACGTTTGGCGTTGGCCTCGTCCTTGATGCGCTGCTGTTCGGTTTGCCATGCCTCTGACTTATCGACACAGCTATCCCATATCGCTAGTCGTTGCGCCGCTGGCAGGTCGCGACGCTCGCCGTTCAGTGACCAGACAAGCGCATATGGGTCAGTGCCGATATCCATGTTTTCAAACGTCGGATCGACGCCAGCGATATTGCATGCCGCGAGCCGGTTCCTGCCGTCTATCACCTGCCCGTCAAACAACCGGATAGGTTCGCGCAGTCCGTTGGCCAGAATGTCATCTGCCAGTTGTTGCAATCTGTCCGCGTCAAGGAGCGGAAATTCCTCTGCCGCCGGATGTGTCTGAATATCCTTCATGGTTTTTCCTCTCAGGCGTAATTGAGCATTTGCTCGGCGGCTGCCTCGGCATCCTCCGGGGTATCGAATTGTTGATTCAAAACAAGCTCCCAAAGAACATTGAAGATGGATTTGTACATGGCCTCGAACTCTGGCGCCCCCATGCTCGCGAAGGACCAGGACCTTGCCACCCGGCGAGGCCCTGCCGGGGACATGATGGTGTCGAAGAACCCAGCCTCGACGGTGATGAAATCGCGGAACGCCTCGAACGACTTTTCGGCCTCGGTCTTCTCCCGCTTCTGGTTGAGCAGGACGAGGAACTCGCTGCACAGCGCAGCTACAGCGTCGCCATCGACGCCCCTACGGATCAGGAAGTCGGCGAGGGTCGTAACCGTATGCTTCTCGACGTTCGTGACCATACTTTTCGGCTGCCAGTATTGGAAGCCTAACTGAGCCAGGCTGAACGCCTTACGGTGGAACGCTATGTTCCGTGGCTTGACGATCGTGGCGCCCAGGTCGGTTCCCTCGGGCAGCGCCCGGATCTGCTCCCTGGCGCCGCCATCCGATGCAACGATCATATCTCCGCGTCGCTGGACAATGATCCGATCAGCCATCGTTGGCCTCCTCGTTTGCCCGCCGAAGCGAGATTGGTTTCTTAGCCGCCCATCATGTTGTGCAGCGCAGCAAATGGGATACTGTCGTCGAAGTCACCACCCCCGCCCGTATTCTGGGCGCCTTGACCCTGTTGCTGGGCGTACTCGGCCTGAGCGTCCTGATAGCTCGGCGCGGGTGGGCGCGCGTTGGCGGGCCCGTCCCTGTAGAACACTTTCACGTTGCCAAGGATTGGCCCTCTGACGCCTGATTGGCGCTCTTCTTTTGTTACGTCCTGAGTAACCATGCCATGGTTTCCATACTGATCGGCATCGTCCAGTTCCATAAATACGGTAGCGTCCAGATAAGTCCCCTTTTCGCCCCTGAATAGCCTAGCCTTGTCGATTTTAGTTACATCGATCTTAACTGATACACCAATTCTAGCCATTTTCGTTTCTCCTTTATCAGTAATTTACTGTGATGTTGGGCACCTGGCCCTTGGCGATCATGGTTATTGCCTGCTTTGCGCAGTCCTCGGTCATACCGCCGTCGATCATGGCTTGCATGGCCTCTCGATTGACGCGGCCCTTGTGCTGCTTGTCGGCCTGTCGCTTCGCTGCCTCCTCCTTTTCCCGGCGCTCCTCGGTCAGGCGCTCCTCTTCACGGCGGCGGTGATCGTCCTTAATGCGCTGGCGCTCCTGCTCCGCTTCACGCTTCGTCTTCTCGATGGCCTCATGATGCTCACGCTCCCGACGCTCGGCAGATTCTTTAGCCTCACGCTCCTTGTGCGCTGCCTCGTCTTTCGCCGCCTGCTCCCGGCGGGCCCCTGCCTCACGTTCGGCCCGGGCGGCTTCATCCGCCTGGCGTTTGGCGCGTTCTTCGGCCTCCTTGGCGATCTTCTCCTCTCGATCCTTCCGCTCTTGCTCCTCCTTCTCAGCTCTCAGGCGAGCCAGCTCGGCCTGCTCGGCTTCGTACTTCTCCAGGCGTAGCAGCGCCGCGCGCAGGCTTTTGACTGATGTCTCCTTAACGCGATGAGCCTCGGCCTCGTATTCCTCCCAAGACTCATCCACGCGCGTCCCGTCAGCGTCTTCCAGTATCACCTTAAGCCTCTGGCTATCGGCCTCCTCTAGGCCCTCCGCCATCTCTCTAAGCCTGGCGATGCCGTCTTCGTGTTCGCGGCGGCGCTGTTCCTCCACGGCTTCCCATTCGTTCAGCGGTCCACGGACCTCATCCCGCCAGGCGTCAAGGGTGTCCCTCCACCGCTTGCGCTCTGCGTCGATGGTCTTCGGCAGTTGCTTGAGATCGGCCACCAGTTCCTTGCCCAGGCCGTCGATGGCCGTCCTGCTTCGGGTGATCTTGTACGCCATTGAGGCATACGCCTTCCGCCCCTTGGCCGTGTCCAGTGGGGGCTGGGCTTCAATGAAGCGATCCACCTCGGCGCGGATTGTCTCGAGGTAGGGGTCGAGCCCCTGCTCTGCCTTGAAGACATCGAGGGCGGTGTCCTTGTCGGGGACACTGACCAGATCAGTCACTTCCTTCTCGGCTTCATTCTGCATTTTCGCTCTCCTCAAATTCGCCCAGGGCGATCAGCTCTGACGGCTTGATAGAAAAGATCTCAGCCAGCTCCACCAGCGTCCGGGTGGTGATGCTTTCGGAATTAGCGATATTGCTGGCCCTGGTGCGCGATACGCCAAGCTGATCTGACAGCCATATCACAGATTTTCCGCGCTGGACGAGGGCAACCTTGACGGCCCTGCCTATGCTCATGCTCATCTTCGCCTTCCTTTTGTGGGATGGTATGGTTGACACTATACGCCGCACGCCATGAGACGGCAAATAAAAACATTGACGGGTGCGCAGGCATTCTATATCTTTGCTAGTAGCAGGAAGGAACACCACCGAGAGAGGAACCACCATGGAACACGAGATCATTGAATTCACAGGCAATACCGAGTGGCACGAGCTCCGCGCAAAGGACATAACCAGCACCGATGTCGCCGCCCTGTTCGGCGTGTCGCCCTACCTGACCAAGTACGAGCTCTGGCACCGCAAATCGGGCATCCTCGAGTCGAGATTCGAGGAAAATACTCGGACGCGCTGGGGGAATCGCCTGGAGGCAGCTATCGCCTACGGGGTCGCGGAGGACCTCGGCTTGACGGTCGAACCCTTCAAGGTCTACGCCCGCATTGCCGAGCACTGTGTCGGCTCCAGCTTCGACTTCAAAATAGTCGGCCTGGCTGAGGGCTTCGCCGGCGACGAGAATGACTACCGCCAACTCTTCCGAGATCACGGCCCCGGACTGATGGAGGTCAAGAACGTAGACGGCCTTGTCTTCCGACGCTCCTGGCTCACCGAGGGAGAAGACGTGGAGGCCCCGCCGCACATCGAGCTCCAGGTTCAACACCAGCTACTCACTACCGGTCTTGAGTGGGCCTGCGTGGCTCCGTTGATCGCCGGCAACACTCCGCAGCCTTTTTTTCGGATTGCTGATGAGAAGATTCATCGGGCCATCCTGTCTCGGGCCGGAGACTTCTGGGCGAGTGTGGAGGCCGGTGTTGCGCCGGATCCTGAGTTCGACAAAGACGCGAGTACGATTGCCGCGCTTCTGCCGGAGGACGATGGCGAATCTGTAGACCTGTCAGATGACGACCGCTTTGGCGAATGCTGTGCCGCGTACAAGGCGGCTGCTGCCGATGGGAAGGCCGCCCAGGCCAGGAAGGACGCGGCGAAAGCAGAGATACTTTCACTTATGGGATCCGCGGCGAAGGCTACGACGGAGGGTTTCAAGGTCAGCGCCAAGACGCGCCAGGGCTCGCCAGGGAAAACGATTACCGCCGAGATGATTGGCCAGGTAATCGGCGCAAGGAAGGCGACCCGCTACCCCACGGTCACAGAGCTAAAGCAGTAACTATTCCCCGACCTGAAGGACGGGGCTTTCCACTGGCCACGGCCAAACATTCGCAAAGTATCAGGAGGAACTGTCATGAAAGCCCAGGAAGATACGAACCACGATCAGAAGAAGCCAAGCTCACCGCTTCAGCTTTTCAAGAAAAATTTGGTCGAGCGGAAAGAATCCTATAGAGATCAATTACCTGCGGACATAAGCCCTGAGAGGTTCATATCTGCCGCTATGTCCGGCGTCCAGCACAACCCGGAACTTCTCAAGTCCGATTCCGGCTCTTTGTATAGCGCCCTCACAGCCGCCTGCCGAGACGGGCTGCTTCCGGACAACCGAGAAGGCGCGCTGGTGATCCACAACACAAAGGTCAAGACGCCGGGCCAGCCCGACCGATGGATGCAGAGTGTGGCTTGGATGCCGATGGTGCGCGGAGTGCTCAAGAAGATCCGCCAGTCCGGGCAGGTCGCGACCATCACCATGGGTGTTGTCTACCAAGGCGAGGAGTTCGACTACTGGATCGATGATGATGGAGAGCACCTCACCCACCGGCCAAGCTTTGAAATCGAACGTACCGACCAGAACATTCGCCTGTCATACGCCATGGTGCGCCTGACCGAAGGCGATTTGCAGGTCGAAATCATTCCCAAGCCCGAGATCGAGAAGATTCGCGGGGCATCGAAGACCGGAGCCAAAGGTTTCGGCCCCTGGAGTTCCTGGTACGGCCAGATGGCCAAGAAATCGGCATTGCACCGCCTTGCGCCCAAGCTACCGATACGAAGCGAGCTCATCGAAATGATAGAGCGCGACAACGAACTCTATGATCACGACCAGAACAGTCGGGACGAGAAGGAGATCAACCAGCACCGCCCTCAAAAGGGCCGCTCTTCTCGTCTTGATTCCATCGTTGGCGAGGAACAGGAGGAAGCAGTAGATGAAAAAGACAGTGAAGCCCAGGACGCTAACGATAGATGATCTCGCTAAACGGTGGAGGGTCCACCGACGGACGATAATGTCATGGCGGGCATACGGCCGGCCTATGCCGCCAGAGGCGGTCTACCTTGGAAAGCGGCCTATCCGCTACCTGTTGCGCGAAGTTGCAAAATTCGAGGAAAAGTATCGAGGAGGTTGATATGTCTTTCAGCGACAGAGTGAGACCGGGCAGAGAGGCTCAGAAGTGGGTTGTCGACGGAATCAAGCGTCTCGAGGCCGAGCGAGAGGAGCAGTTCCGCTCGGGCTTCTGGTGGGGGTTTGAGCGGGCCAGGATGCAGCCAAAAGACAGCAATATCCGTGTCGCGTATGAAGAGGTCAGATTTTTGATTCTCGCGTCCGATAAAGCCCCGCTCGGGGATGACGAGGAAGACATGCTAAACCCGAACTTTGCGTGGTGCTACAAGAACCCGGCGGATGCCGCGGATCTGATCGCGCGCCTGACGGCCGACCGTGACGCCGCGGTTGACGCTATGTCTGAAGCTCAGCGCATTGCTCACACAGTAATGGACAAGCGTGATGATCTTCAGAAACAACTAAACCACCTACAAGATTTGGCCACTCAGGCTAAATATGAAGCAACGTACACGTATAAAGAAGTCGTCGATGCGGTACTAGTTGCAGATAGAAACCAAACCAGGAGAGCAATAATTATGAGCAACAAAACCGAAAACAACGTCGGTACACCCGAACCTAGTCATGAGGATTCGACGCTGACAAAGATCGTGGATGAGGCAGAACGCTGTGCACCAGCCATCAGGGGACTGCGCCATCGGATCGAAGGGGTCCTTTCCAGGATGGTAGGGCCAAATGAAAATCCGACGGCCGAGGACAAGGAGGCTGCCGGTAGTCTACTTGAGCGCCTGGACGATGCTAATACCAGAAATAGTTCAGAGATATCTCAGCTGGAAACTGAAATATTCAAGTTGGAAGCGCTGGCATAAGCGTTAGAACAGTATCGACGGACGGGCCTACGGGCCTTTCCTAGAAAATTGGAGAAAGACAATGAGTAATTTGCCTGAGTACAAAGGGCTTCAAGGCTCCGTCGAGGTCTCGCTTGGGGACAACGTCCTGCATGGCAAGATCCTGCATATCGTCGATCTGGTCACCTTCGAGGCGGAAACACCCGAAGGCCTTCGGCAGGCATTTGAGACACAGGTGGATGAGTACTTGATATTTTGTAGCGAGGAGGGCGTCGCCCCGGACAAGCCGTTCAGCGGCACCGAGGACGCAGACTTGTCCGGCCTAGGTGCCGAGGAGGAATGATATGAAGGTTTTTCTTGGTGGAACGTGCAACGGATCTGATTGGCGCAATCGCATTGCAACAATGCTTGATATTGAGTATTTCAATCCAGTGGTGGAAGACTGGACACCGGAATGTATGGCGGAAGAGCTTCGGCAGCGTGAGTTATGCGACTTGTGCCTATATGTTATTACCCCAAAAATGACAGGCGTTTATTCAGTAGCAGAGGTAGTTGACGACAGCAATAAGCGCCCAAGCAAGACTGTATTTGTAAGCCTACGCGACGATGGAGACAAGAGGTTTTCGGAGGGGCAATGGAAATCACTAGGCGCGCTTGCGAAAATGCTAGAGCGCAATGGTGTTGCGGTGTTTTCTGACCTGAAGAGTTGCGCTGTACACATGAATTCGACTCAGTCGAAAAACTCCGGGGTGGTGGTGGGTGCTAGCAGAGAGTCGTTAGTCGAGCAGCAGTATAAGGAATTTTCGAATTGGTGCCGTGAAAACCCACAGCTTGAACTTGACCCTAGGTTACACACGCACTCCGGGAGCATAAACCATGGCGGGTATATATCGCACAGACGTACATCGACTGCATTTAAAGCATGGCAAGCCAGCAGATAGGCCACGGAGAAATGACATGAGAAACAGTTGGCCAGACGGGATCAGACGAGCAATGAGCCCGGGCGAGCACGATAGGTGGAACGCAAGCCATTACCCAGGGACGCTTCAACTGTGCAGCGAGTGCGGAGAGCCAACTAGCCGATGCGAGGAGGACGCAATCTATACCGACGGCGGTGCCGGGCCGCTGTGCCCCGATTGCTGGAATATCGTTAGACTGAGGGAGAAATAAAATGATCATAGAAACAAACGAACTGGAAGGCAATGCGTTGGATTGGGCGGTAGCAGGACTCACCCACGCTGAAAAGTGGCGGCATGACAAGTACGAAGGCGGTTTGTTGGCCTCGATGCACGGCTACTGCCCTTCGACCAACTGGGCGCAGGGCGGGCCGCTGATGAATCAGATAGGGTCTCTGGTTCAGGTTGATGGAGAATGGTATGCCACCCATATCAACGACGGCACGTTTGAACTATCGGGACAAACGCCATTGATTGCCGCCATGAGAGCTATCGTTGCTGAGCATGTAGGTGAGAAGGTCAATGTCCCTGACGAGCTGCTTGAATATATTTAGACCGAGGGAGGTATGAAATGGAAAGTGACATCGAACGAGCCATCGCAAGTGCAAGGGCTGCTATCAGGTCGCTGCAGGAGGGGCTGCCATACGCTGATCACGGCGCGTATGGCCAGGACCGGGAACGAATCAGGCGGCTGCGTCATGAACTTGGCATGCTAAAACAGCAGGAGGCGGACAATGCTGATACTCGATAGGCGACGTGGCGAAAAAGTCATCATTCAATCATCCGATGGCATCATAACGATTCTGCCGATGATGATCGATGGCGAGAGCGTCAGCATTGGAGTAGACGCGCCTGCCCATGTCGCGGTTGATCGATTTGAAGTCTATATGCGGAAGCAGGGGGAAATCCACGACAGTAAACGTAATCCCGCAAACTCGTTTCTTCGCAGAGCAGCCAGGGCGCTCAAAGGGGGTAGATGATGGAAGCTCGACCATGTCCTTTCTGTGGGCACCCGAACGCCACCCCAGAGCCTGATACCTCACAGGGATATAAATGGGGACGTTTCGCTGCCACTCGTGCTCGGGATAATTGACTTGCTCCATCGTCATACTTATGCCTTCGGCTTGGGTGCAGGGGGCGGTGGGAGGTCTTGCTTCACTTGACGGACGATTGCGCCTAT
>Ga0207995_100287_pt1 | contig 20914 bp, 27 predicted proteins | sample AntDeeMetag022AM_FD_184759 | JGI IMG/M metagenome (GOLD analysis project Ga0207995, IMG submission 184759) | Saline lake microbial communities from Deep Lake, Antarctica - Antarctic Deep Lake Metagenome 022AM (SPAdes) (version 2) | ecosystem: Environmental > Aquatic > Non-marine Saline and... | reverse complement strand
AATAGCAGCTGGTCTAGGTATTACTGTTAGAGCATTTAATGAGCAATGGATAGCCGACGACATTAGTCTTACGCCAACGGCCTCTCAGGATGTACAGGTTGCTCAACGAGCCGATAGAGTTTTTAGGAACCCTAGCTAACAGCATAAATACATTTAACTAAAGGATTCATAGGAGAGGCAATGGCCGGAAATCGAAAATATACACGAATACCGCCAGAGAGCACAGGTGATCGGCTACGGGTTAAATCCCACACTAATATATTCTACGATCAAAAAATAAAAGAAATTGCGCTAGGCGATACTCTAACTCTGGTAACTAGCGGACTGGTAGGTAGAGTAGTTTACGTTCGTGAAGACACGACTGACACTGGCATGATTGCTGTTAACTGGAACAACAGTTCAGAAGACAGCGACACTATTGTTCCAGTCGTCGGCGAAAAAATACAACTAGACAACGGCGTAGTTGCGGAAGTAGCAAGCGTAGCTGCAACTGAGCCTTACGACACGTATGCAAATGTTAGTACTACTGTAAGTTATGACAACCACTATCAGGGACAGTTGGTATCGGCTCAAGGCGAAGCATACGTAAGGTTTGGTGAAGGGCCAGCTCGTGTAAACGCAGCAGGCAAACTTGAAATAGACCCATCAACGATCATAGCTGAATACCCGTTTGTCTATACCAGACTAGCCAACGAGTTTTCTGCAATTGCCACAGGAGCCGGAACGGCAACCCACGATGATACCACAGGCGCGCTGGTGTTGTCAACAACTACAAGTGCCGCTGACAAGATTACATATCGTTCAAATCTTTGGCACCACTATACGCCCGGCGTTCCTGTGAGTTCAGAATTAACCGTAGACTTCGGAGACACCGGTAAAGCCAACCATATCAGGCGGTGGGGTATGTTTGACGACAATGACGGTTTATTTTTCGAGCTCACTGCAACTACGTTTAGTTTTGTTCGTCGCACGTCAACATCCGGAACAGTACAAGAAACCAACATTCCTCGCAGTGACTGGAACCGCGACAGGTTAGATGGATCTGGGAGCCGAGCTACAAATACGAGTGGCATTGACATTGACTTCTCTAAACTAAACGTATTTTGGATAGACTACACTTGGCACGGTGCTGGCATTGTACGCTTTGGGATATTTGCCAACGGACAAAGGATAGTATGCCACGTAGAGAGTTTTGCTAACAATAATGCAGTAGCGTATATGCGCAGAGCTAGTTTACCAATTACTTGGGAGCTCGAAAACACTGGCATTACTGCGAGTGTCAACGAGCTAAGGTGTTGGTCAGCCTCTGTTGCCAGTAGTGCTCAATACGACCCACTGCGGTCCGCAAAAACGTTCGTTTACCAAACCAACGGACCGCAGACACTGTCAGGACTAACAGAAACGCCAATAGTAGGGCTGCGATCAAAAGGCATTTTTCAGGGCATCGAAAACCACACTGTGGCTGCTCTTACTCAGTTAAACGCGTGGGCGTACGACACTACCACAGGGGCAGAAGGAATTGTTAAGATAAGACTTTACATAAACGCTACAATAAATGGCGAGTTCACTTCTCGCGACGACGAAAGTGCTGTTGAGATCAACGATACTGCAACGACAGTTAGTAACGGAATGCTATTAGCAGAGTACTATTTGCGAAGCGACCACGAATGGCGGTTCGATGACATTATTCAGCTTCCGTATCGCACAATTATTCAAAATGCAGACGGAACGATACCGGAATTTGTGTTTACAGCACAACAGCAGTTTGGGGATAACGACTTAGCATTTGAGTTACAACCAAGATGGAAAGAGGTAATAGGTTAATGGCCGGCGAAAGAAGATTTACAAGAATACCACCAGAAAGCACAGGTGACCGTGTTAGAGTAAAACATTCGTTAGACGTATTATACAACACTAGAACTAATGTAATTGCCGAAGATTCTCAGATCCGGTTTACTACTTCTGGTATTGTTGGTACTGTGATAAGACATCGAGTAGACACAGCTACCACTGGTCTTATCACCGTTAACATCGACAAAAATGTTGTAGATTCTAACGCGTCCCCTCAGCAGAGTGAGAATATTGTGGCACTAGCCAGTGCTACACAATTAGCGAAGGTTGCAGGAGGTGACCCTATTGATGTGTTCGCTAACGTTACCACGGTAGTTGGATACGACGACCAGTATAACGGATTATTTGTTGACAGAAAAGGCGCAGCAGCAATACGATTCGGCGAAGGCGAAGCTACTCTAGACTCGTTTGGCAAACTCAGGGTGTCGAACGCCCAGATCCAGGGCGACTATTCGTTCCCTCAAGGCGTTGACACTCGTTTATGGACAGTGAACGAACAAGGCAGTGCAACAATAACACACGACGCTGCCTTAAGAGCGGTGGTCCTCACTAACACACCAGCTGACGGCGACCTTGCCCAATACACTTCAGACCAATATCATCACTATGTTCCTGGCGTAGGACAAACTACTATAATGACAGTGGCACTAGGAGACACAGGAAAAACAGGATTAGACCGTAGTTGGGGATACTTCGACGACGCTAACGGTACGTTCTTTAGAGACAACGACGGATTAGAGGTAGTGGTCCGGTCGAGTGTCACTGGCACTGTAGAAGAAACTGTTATAGCACAGACTGACTGGAACAAGGATACACTAGATGGATCTTCTGACATTAACAATCCAAGTAACGTTGCTCTTGACAAAACTGCTGACAATGTCTACTGGTTCGACATGCAGTGGTTAGGCGCCGGTCGTGTTAGATTCGGAGTCTATATCAACGGTGAGCGCCTTATTGTGCATGAGTACTATCACAGCAACCGATTCCCTTACCCCAATATGCAGACAGCCTCGCTTCCTGTTCGAGTAGAGCAAAGAAACACAGCGGTCGTAGGTTCAACCAGCCAAATGAAGTTCTGGTGTGCAGGCGTACTAATCGAAGCTGACATTGACATAACTAACCTAGGTACCAACTTTAGCGTCGAAGTTGCCGGAACTACTTCTGGCGCCGGCGAGACATTTATTGGCGCAGTACGGCCTGTCGGACTATGGCCAAGTGGAGACGTAGTGCACAACTTATTCTTTCCGAAAACTATAGGGTTAGGCGCATGGGACTCTACAGCAGGCACAGCAGCGTTTGTTAAGGTCAGTATCTACCAGTCAGGGTTCATTAGTGGTGGCGACTGGATCCAGAAGGCTAACACGTTATTTGAAACAAACCTGAACGGAACGATTGCGGTGCCAGGACTCAAGATAGCAGAGTACTTTGTAAACGCTTCTTACACGGCTGACGCTTCTAAAACGTTTGCTAACGCACAGAACGCTGTTAAGAACAAAGCAGACGGCACCCAGCAGCTTTTCTATTTTACGGCACAAAAGCTGGTGGGAGCTAACGACATCTCAGTACAAGCATCAGTAAGCGCAAAGGATGTGCCAAACTAATGCCTCAGTTAATTTACAATTACGGCGATTGGGACTTCTGGGAGTTATATAATCCACCCAACACTACCTACGGTAGACAAAAAGTCACCTTTGACGGACCAAATAAATTAATACTAGTTAACGCTGGCGAAACTGAACTGGACTTTCGTACTGACGTTTACTCAAACTGGAAGGAATGGTTGACCACTAGGGACAACGCAAAGTACGACGAGGCTGTTACAGTAATAGGTGGTGACCCGTTGCCCGGCCAGCGTGTTCTAGGCACCACATTCTTCCTTGACAACGGCTGGCGGATGCGCACATGGGAAGGCAATCACGAACTAACGGTCACAGGCAACGTGTTCACTACAGAAGGTGATCCTATATTTGTGCCTACGTTAGAATCCTGGACTATCACAATTAACCTAAATACTAGTACATTGGTGGAAGCTCTTGTACCAGAGACTAATCTTAACAGCACAGATATCGCGGCCGTTGTTAGCAGCGTGTGGAACAATAACATACAAGGACAAAACTCCGCCCTTGCTATTCTCAACAGTATTGTTGCAGACATAGGCTCTATACCGGACAATGTGTGGGATGAGATTATCGACGCTACTAAAAATCAAACGGCTAGAGAGAAATTACGCAGAATTGCAACCAAGACACAGGACATCGCCCTGCGATAATGCCCACCATCTATCTAAGTTTATCTTCTAATACAAACTAAATACTAGCAAGGAACTTAACTATATGAAAAAGCGTACTAGAAGTATTCTTGAAGAGCTGAACAACTTGGGCAGACGTCAAGAAAACGATTACTTAATAGAAGCCACAGCGTCGAATATCATCGAAAGCTCCATTAACCTCCTTAACAGAATAGGTGATGTGTACGATGAAGAAACTGCTTCCGAGCTAGAGCGCAGATTTATTAACTCAATCAAGAGCGGCGATCCGAGAAAATTTAAACGTTCGATGAATAGGATTATAGAGAGTAAAAACAATGCGAATAAATGAAGGCGGAGCAATGCCAGGAGTGGGTCCGATCCACATCTCAGAAATCGAACCAACCCTTGACGCTCTAGAAAAAGCTCTGGGCATCGACCTCAAGAACAACGCACTGGGCTCAGTAGGCAAGAAAGAATTTTCCGGCGACATAGACGTGGCCCTGCAGATTGACACAGACAAAATCCCCGAATTTACAAAAAGATTAGAAAAAACACCATTAATACTTGACATTGCTAAAAGTTCTGTTATAATGACTAAAGTACAGATCGTTGGCTACGACGAGTCAAAAACTACCAGTAAGCCACGCACAGGCTATGTACAGGTAGATTTTATGCCAGGCGACCCAGATTGGATGAAGACCTATTACCACTCACCGGCAGAGACAGAATCTAAGTACAAAGGTGTATTCCGTAACCTTATGATTGCCAGCATTGCAGGCGTATGGGATAGACAAGACTCAGAAGAAACAACAGCGGACGGCCGCCCTATGGAGAGCGAGCGTTGGATGTTTTCTCCTACAGAAGGCTTGATCAAAGTAAATCGTACGCCTGTACCGAAAAAGAGCGGCGAAGGCTATACCAAGCAGAACAAGAACACAAAGATCAGCAAAGGCATCAAGAACGCTGAAGAGATTGCTAAGACACTGGGCTTAGACGGAGCAGCAGATCTAAATTCATTCGAGAGCTTGCTAGCCGCTATTAAGAAAAACTATCCGAACGACCTAGTACAAAAGATTATTCACAACTTCAAAGAGAATAGAACTGTACAGGATATCGGCATACCAGACGAGCTTAATCAAACCGAGAGCCTAGGCGAAAAGCATCTGCGTAGGATTAGAGAATTAACTGGGAAGCTACGATGAGATTTCACGAGATACAAACAGCACTCACAGAAGCACAGATACTAGCAGAAGCCAAGGTAGGTCGTGAGTACCAGCACCTAGAAGACCTTGTGTTTGTTGACGGGTCAGAAGGTGCTATAAAAGCTGCTGACATACTAGACAAGCTAGGCACTGATGCAAGTGATGTAAGTATTAAGTGGGACGGTCTTCCGGCAGTATACTTCGGGCGAGATGAAGAAGGTGAGTTTGTTTTAACAGGCATTAATGGCTGGGGCAAAGAAAAGGTAACCTCGGCAGAAGAACTACATAATTTTATTATGAATACGGGCAAAGGCGATCGTTCAGACTTTGCACAAGACATGGCTAATGTTTATAGCATTATGGAAGGAGTAACACCTGACGACTTCCGCGGATATATTTTCGGCGACTTGCTGTGGCATCCAGGCAACCCGTATGTAATAGAAGACGGGCATATTAAGTTTACTCCGAACAAAGTTGAATACTCCGTGACTACTGATAGCGAGCTAGGAAAGCGCATAGCGGGAAGTTCAGTTGGTGTCGTAGCACACATGGAATTCAACGAGTTCGGCAGTAAATCCGGCAAGCCTGTGGGCGAAGTAGACAACATGGGCAGCAAGAATGCTGTGGTGCTTGGTCCTACATACGTAACACATCAACCGCAAGTAGACACGTCAGGCGTAGATCAGATTAGACAAGACGCTAAAAAGTTTGCTCCTGTCATAGATGACTTCCTTGCTCCTATCAAAGGGTTGAGCGATATGAAGAATATCATCTACACGTATGTAAATCAGAAAAGCAAAGCAAAACAGTTAAATACGCTAGAGACAGGATTCTTTGATTGGCTCAAGAACTCTAATGTGAGTGCAAACAAACAGAAGAAGATAGCTGAGCTAGCAAAAGAATCTCCCAAAGCATTGCCTTTGATATTTAGATTAGTCAAAGAAATAATGACAGTCAAGGACCACATCATTGAACAGTTTGATGATGCAGACACAGACGTTAAAGCAAGCACCGCTGGCCAGAAAGGCGGCGAGGGATACGTAGCACAAGGGTCTAAGACCAAACTTGTACCAAGAACCAGATGGACACCAGGATAGGATTAAACTATGAAAATCAATGAAGTAATTACAGAATCAAAAGCTAAGCCACGCAAGCTGAAAGAAAGCACCGACGTAGCTGAAATCGGCCGCACCATGATGGATATGGCCATTAAGCAAAAAGACGACGAAGTGTCTAACAACATGAGCACACTGGGCGCAGCATTAACCCGCTTTGGCACCCGTGCTGGCCCACAGAATATCAAAGACGTTGTTAAGCAGACTGGCCTTGATGCTAATACTATTCAGAAGTATATGCAGGCAGCCATGGCTGAGCCAGGACACGGTCAGAAAGGCCGTAACCCCGATGCAGTGAGCAGCAACGACGACGAAGAAGACGATTTTGAAGGATACGTTCGTGAAGAAGGTGCACCTAACACAAAGCGTCTCTGGATGCAGATTAACAAGTACGAGCAGCAAGCTAAACAGTCAAAAAGCCCTATTAAGAAAGATCACTTTATGAAAATGGCAGACGAACTAAGAGCTAAACTGCCAACAGACGAAGAATAATGGACTTCATCAAGGACCTGTATGAAGCGCGGATGACACGCAACGAAAACAACGTCAAGGTGTTAACCTACACAGACTGTTGTGAGCGCCTCTATCTGTCTCTGATGGTCCTTGAGTTGTTGAGACAATATCCTCAACACCGTTCGGCAGCTACTAGGTATGCTCGCAAGACCACTGTGTACACAGGGTACGACAGGTTTAGTATGAGCAGCACAGACTTGTACAACTTCGTCTATTTTGTCACAGGTGACAAGGCGGCAATTGACAAGCTCAAAGACCCAGATGCTGCTTGGACAATGAGAGAGCGTACTACGCTGCCTACTATGGCTGTTAATCGCTATCTTCAAAAGCTAGCCAATGGTGCTACGCCTGATCAAGTGAGTGCGTTGTTTATGAAGGTAGAGTCATCTCTACACATCAGCAACAGTGCCTACAAAGCAGCAAGGCGTAACCTAATGGGCTATGCTAAGCTAGATCATAAAGCTAGACAAGATCTTGTAAGTGTGCTATTATTAGCGTGTAGGGCTAAACTACGCAACTCTGATATCATTGACGACTTAGAAAAGTTGGCTGCTGATAAACATCTAGAGACTGCGAGAGTAGCAGACAATGAGCCAAAAGTAAGTGTGCCCGACATTAGTATGACTGGACAGGATCTTGCGCTGTATCGTTATGTAGTGGGAGCTAAGAACATGCATATGACAAAGCAGTTTGTAGAGCATGTAAAGCATGGCAAAGCTACTAATTCAGCAATGAATCAAGCGTATCTTCCAGCAGTAAAGATGCTAGACGATATTATTACAGCAGGGCCAGCGTATATACAACAGCTCAGAGCCCTTCATAAACGGGCTAAAAAGGGCCGGAAATAATAGTTTTTTAAAAGATCGACTAAATACATATAACAACTTCACTGAGCGTGAAGATGTCCATTTTTGAGACAACAGGAGAAATAAAATGGCAACACAACCAAAAGTTAACCCAACGCTACCAAACGTAGCACGCCACTTCAACGGCAAATCAATTACTGGTGTTACAATCGCAACAGGCGCAGTAATGACCGACGAGTTCGGCGCAAACGGCGCACTTCAGGACATTTACGAAGTTATGGCTGAGAACGCAACTCCAATTATTGTTAGTCAAGTACGTACTCCAGGCACCACTAGTGCTGAGTTTGACGTATACTTCGAAGGCGATTTCCTAGAAGTAGACGACTACGGTACAAGCAACGATGATTCTTTTGTTGCTGACCTACAAGTTCGCATCAGAGCACTTGGCGCAACCGCAGCAGTACGTGACGCTGTAACAGCAGCAGCAAGCGGCGAAACCGAAAGTGCAGGCGTTGACCTAGCCGGCGCAACAGCAACAGCAATCACAGCTATTGTTGATGACACAACTGGTACAGCTGGCCTAGTAGGCGACGGTGGCGTTGACATTAGCTAATAATTAGTTAATCGAGCAATACCTAAAAAGGTTCACAATTTTGTGGACCTTTTTTTACGACGATTAAATACACGATGAAACGATACAAACTCCACACTCTTATAGATGTAACAGAAACACACGCACGCCGCGGAGAAGATCCCAAAGCCTACAAACAGCAGCAAAACTGGATGGCTCTTATACAGACGCTGGGCCTACGCTGTAACCCTATTGTAGTGGAGCAGCAGACTGACAATACCAGCACAGCAAAACACGAGTTTGGCACAAAGTACAAAGGCAAACAGCAAGTGTGGACCGTCGCCTTTGACTTTGAACACGCGGACGAAGACGACATCAAAATCTTCAACGAAGTATTTGATCTTGTACCTGTAGCATCAGACCTAGACGAAACTGTCACTCTACCAAACAGCATATTCCAAACAACAGATCCCGAACTACGCAACATTGTTTTTGAAATTGTTCGATAAATACTCATAGTACGAACAATCATCACTATACGGGACTCAAATGTTACTTAGAGAATTGACACATAATATTACAATGAGCGAAGGCCAGACTTGGGCCAGGACCGGAAAGAAGGTAGTGCGCAAGTATCGTTGTTCATCAGGCTCTCGTAAAGGCAGAGTTGTTTCAAATATTGCACAATGCTTTGCAGCACCAGATCCTAAGAAACGTGCACAACTAAAACGAACCAAAGCACGTCTAGGCAAGAAGATGGCTCGCAAATCTAAAAAGACTAAAAGAGTTAATCCAGCCAGTCGTAGAGTACAAAAGATGAACAAGGCAACAAAGAGAAGATAATGCTACTACGTGAATTATTCGAAGGAGCAATTCCGATTGCTGCAAAGTCAGGGAACAAAGTGGTACGCAAGTATCGCTGTACAACTGGATCACGTAAGGGTCGTATTGTTGCTAAACCTAGCACCTGCAACGCACCTAAGAATATAGGCAGCCAAGTATCACTTAAAAAGACCAAACGCAGAAAAGGGTCTACTATGAAAGTTAAAGCACAACGTTCGAAGAGAGCAAAACCAGCTTCGATGCGTCTAAAGAACGTAAACGTAGGTAGACGCCATAAAGAGCGGAAGCCAGGAAAAGGTAAACGTATATGAAGATGAACGAAGTAATGCCAGACCTAGATCAAGCAATGGATACGCCGAATAACATAAAAACTCCAAAGAAGCCTCAGGGATCTATGAGTCCTAGTCAAGCACGTCAACACAGAAAGCCGGGACAACAAGGCCAACAAGGCCAACAACGTCAGCAGCAAGGCCAACAACGTCAGCAGCAAGGTCAACAGCAAACAGATCAAGACCTTCGTCCAGGCAAAACAGTTAAACTACCAACTGATCAGGGCGACGACCAAAATTTTAAAGTTATCCGAGACATGGGTGACGAGGTAGAAATTGAAAATCCAGAAGGTAACAAGTCACCATCGCAACCAAACAAGTTAGTATATAAGAAATCAGATCTTGAAAAGGTAATAAGAAACAGAAAATGAAAATAACTGATCTTAGTCAGGACCTAAAGATTGCACTAAACAATGAAGAAGCAGAATTGCTGGAGCGTATAGAACCAGTGCAACCGTTATCAAGTTTTTCAGAGCGAGACAGAGTCGTTATTAGCGGCCTAGTCCGCAAGAGTTGTTTAAGTAAAACTGTAGTTAACAAAACTGTTATGGTGGTTAAGAATGAATCCGGATGTATTTAAAAGTCTAGAAGATATAATTGAAAGCGGTCTTGAAGACGTTGCTTTGCCTTATATTAATGGTAACAGCATCCGTATCAAGCACATCATCGTTCGCAAGAGCAAGAACGGTTGGCTTGTGTACAACAGCAAGACACACCTACAAGTTGCTCGCTTGTTTGCTAAGACCAGCGCAGTAGCAATGGCCAAGAGCCTAGCAGAAGGCAAAAGCAGAAAAGATCAAATATTAGAATTAGACAAAGTCATACAAAAGAACTATACAGACTGTATGTTCTATAAGAATACATTGGAGAAATGCGCAGACACGTTTAAGAGAGCTGTTACACAAAGCAGGCTTGAGTCAAGTATGGTGCGAACCAAACGAGCAAAGCAGTCTTTAGACAGTATCATATTTAGATAATAAGATAAATAGTTTTATATCAACTACTAGGAAGAGTTACCCATGAACATAAGAGATATTTCTAAGCCAGTAACGGCTAAGTCGCTAAACGAAAGCCTTGCTAAGCGTTTTGGACAAAGAATTAACCTTGAGGCTTTTACACTTGACAAGCTACAAGATGCACGTAATAACATGCGCACCAAGCTGAGCCAAGTTGAGACCACTGAAAGCTTCAACTCAGTACAAAAAGACACTTATCAGAAATCAAAGTTATTTCTTGACGTGTTGAACGCAGAAATCGCAGAGCGTGAGCAAATTCAAACTTCATCAAAAGTCACTGAAGGCGCTGAAGACAAAGCTGAGCTTACAATGGCCGCTAAAGACATGGTTGACCGTGTTACAGGTTGGATGGAAGACACAGCTGAAATGGAAACTGAGAGCATGCTAGCTCTAGCAGACAGCATTCGTGACGAAATGGGTTCAGAAGAATCAGAGAAGTTCACTAGCACAGTGCGTCCTGCACTTGAAGCACTTTACCAAGCAATGGCATCTACACGCGACACACTTATTCAAGGTGTTAGCATGGTAACCGGCGAAGGCGACTTCAAGGAGCCAATGGGCGATGACAACATGGGTGACATCGACGGCGGCGATCTAGACATGGACGGCGGTGAAGACGACCTAGACATGGATATGGACGATGCCGGCGGCGATGACCTAGACATGGACGACGAGTTTGGCGCAGACGCAGCAGCAGCAGGCGGTGATATGGAAGCCGGCCGTGAAAAGCGCGAATCAATCCAGCGTCCTCGCTCAAAAAAAAAGTAAGTGAAGGTTCCGAGGACAGCGGACTCGGAACTCCAATCAAGACTGTTAAGGTTGCTGGCACAGAAGTTGACCTTTACAAGGCAGGTGAAAACCATATTGGTTATTCTTGGTTCGACGCTAATGGCGAAGAACATTACGAAGAAACTCGCAGAAACCAACCAAGAAAGAAGATATTTACTGCTATCAAAGACGAAGTAACTGCGAGCAACAGTGTTGATGCTAAGAAAAGAAATCTACGATCAAAAGCAAAAGGCGAAGTTGATCGACAGCGCAAACTAGATAGCCGCAAAAGGTCTTGGGAAGAAGGCATAGGCGAAGCAATAGACGAAACAGGCACATTACTTCAAATCCTTAAAACTGTCCCAGAAGGTACTAAACTACCCTGGGACAAGTTAAACAAGTATATGGAAAAAGCTGGCGTTCCACAATTTGACTTTAGCTCTTTCAAACAAGTATACGACGAAACCCCGGAACTACAAGAACTAGTAAAGTTTGGCCCAGACGGTGTTAAAATCTATAGCGGCAGCACAGACAAACTTCCACAAGGGCAACAAGGCAGCGGCGAAGACAAAGTCGCGCAGATGGCTCAACGCGCAACTGATTTAGGAGACCAATTTTAAATGAGCAATTTAGACAAAAGCATAGCAAGTCTTGTAAAATTCAACAACGGCCAGTTCAAATCAGACAAGCAAGCAAAGTTATTTCATTCAAAAGCAGTTGACGGGGTATACTACTCTTCCGGCGGCAGCATGTACGGCAACACATTTCGACACGCTTATCAACTTGGTCCTAGGGGAGTAGAAAAAGTTGTTAAAATGTTGGGCAAAGGCAAAAAGAAAACTGTTTGGACACCGGACCAAACCGGCGCATGGAAGCAGTCAAACGAGAATCGCCAGAAGCGTAAAGAATTAGCTGCATGGATCAACAAAGCTCAGGCTATCTATAACAAGTACGAAAAGACGATTACAAAGATGGCCATGAACAAAGAAACTATGCACTTGGTTGTTCCTCGCGCAAAGCGGCTTAAAGCATTCGAAGACATGATCGAACAGGCTAGAGAAAAGTTCGAAAGCCTCCCCCACAAATAAATTCTAAATTTCCTTAAAAAGTAGTTGACAAACTCAGTGTCTGGTAGTATACTGTATAGACACTGAGTTAACGCTATTTAGAAAGGAATAGAAAAATGATGCAAGTAGCACAGAACGATATTAGAGTACTAAACCTCGACGAGGCCAGAGTACTGGATCATCGGCACGCTATTGTCAGGGACATCCAAGGTGTCCTCCGGGTAGTCAGCCTGTTGGGAGAACGACCCAACGAGCTTCGGCCACGCAGCCCGCACAGCAACGTCAGCTACACGTTTGACCGATTTGGCACTGGAACGCAGAGGAGCTACAATCAACAGCAGCTCGAGGCTGTTCACCGTATATATTGTAAGCCGCCTACTAGAATCGAATATGCCAGGCTGTTGGGCTTTGTCAAGACCGAAGCAAGGAAGCCTCTGATGGTAGAGCCCAGCGACCTTATGGGTATGCCGTACCTGGATAACATTCGACTGGATCCAACTCAAGGCGGCTGGATTATTGCTACGGTAACTCCGCAGGGACTCTTGTTTGGTAGCACCCCAAAGGTTCACAAAGACGAAGACTCAGCAAATGCTGAATTGCAGCGTCTTGTTCATACAGCACCCGGCACTGAGTTTGTGTTGTTCAAAGCTGTGAAGACTGCGGTCACACAGACTGTCCAGACTAGAACATTCGCTAATTAAAGTACTTGACAATCCTGTGATTATATGCTATCGTTGTATATAACTACAGGATTTTTTAATGACTCTAATAAATGAAAAGTACGATTACACAGCATTAAGTCGTAAAGAAGTAAATGGTTCACGCAAGTACCTTACTCCAGACGGTACTGCCGTTGCCAGCGTAACAACCATCTTAGGCGAGACCAGTGACAAGAGCCATTTGGTTGCTTGGCGCAATCGAGTCGGGCACAAGAAAGCACAGGAGATTACAACCGAGGCTGCTGGGGTTGGTACCAGAATGCACAAATACCTTGAGGACTACATAGTCACAGGTGAGTGGCCTACTCCTGGTAGCAACCCATACGCTATCAAAGCTCACGCAATGGCTGAAAAGATACGCGACAATGCCATGGTTGATATGGACGAGATATGGGGCACAGAAGTTGCATTATATGTGCCAAAGATATATGCAGGCACCACTGACCTAGTAGGACAGTACAAAGGTAATGCTGCAATCTGTGACTTTAAGCAAACCAATAAGCCCAAAAAATTGGAATGGGTCCAAGACTATTTTTTGCAGCTTGTGATGTACGGGATGGCCCACAATGAAGTACACGGTACCAACATACGTGAAGGCCACGTGTTTATGTGCAGCAGAGATTTAGAGTATCAACAGTTTGATGTGTGGCCAGACGAATGGGACGAGTGGTGTCACGAAGCCTGGAATAGAGTACATTCTTATTATACAAAGCAAGGTGCATAGTATGTTTGACGAAAAGACCAAGTATAGATTTTACAAGAAATTGTACAAATGGAGTCGTAGAAAGTTTCGCGATGCTCATTTAGACTGCTATAAGAATGACATCAAGTGTCCGTTCTGTAAAGAGTGGTTCAGCATCTCTGGTATCGACTACAAGCACGAGTACATCAAGCCAGAACCAGAATGGGGAACACATGTTCGCTGCGGACAATGCGGCCGCGACAGCTATTGGAATCTTGTTGCCTTTCCGTTTCCTGTTAGAGCAGAGTCAAACGGAGACCCGATCAAGGATAAATAATACTACTAACACAGGAGTATTATTTACATGGCCGTTGTATCAATCTCACGAATACAAGTAAGACGAGGTACTATTAATCAAGGAACAAGTTTACCGCAACTAGCAAGTGGCGAACTTGGCTGGGCAATAGACAAACAAGAATTATATATTGGCAACGGTTCAACCTCCGAAGGCGCTCCGGCAGTTGGTAACACGCAAATATTAACTACCAACACCAACGTCTTCGAGTTACCTAACCAGTATACCTACCGCAGTGATAGCAATATACAAACCAGTGAAACAGTTCCTGTGTCTAGAAGTATTGCAGAACGCCTTGATGACCGTGTTAGCATAAAGGCATTCGGCGGGTTGACTCCGGCTGAGCAACTACAAAAAGCACTGTTCGAACTTTACCTAAAGAACGACAGTTCTACAACTGCTCCTATTCTATACGTTGAACCTGGGTTGTTTGAAATAACTGAAACAATTTATGTTCCGCCATTCGCTACAATCGTCGGCGCCGGCAAGAATAAGACTATCTTTAGAAAATTCGGCAACTTCGATATGTTCAAGACTATAAGCAGCGACAGCGTATACGACGGCACTGTCAGTAACTTTACTCCGACTTCTACGCAGCCTACTGAAGCCACTCAAGCTCGCAGTGTTCGTTTCGAGCATATGACACTTGACATAGCCAGTGCAGCACCCTCAGGCGATCCTCGTTATTATCTTCTGCATCTTGATAGCTGCCGCGACAGCACATTTAAGCATGTACGTTTTATAAATGCAGGCACATTGCCTGCAGACAGAGAAGTAGCTGTCGGGGTTGACAGCAGTACTGAAAATGTGTGCACAAGAGACAACAAGTTCATTGACTGCGACTTCATCGGTACTAAAGAAGCTGTCTACGGACCGGTTACTGTTAAGAATAACAAGTTTGTACGCTGCAAGTTCGACGTACTACAGCGTGGTGTTATCCTAGGCGAAGGTGTTTCACTGTCTGAGCCAGGTGCCGAAAATAACATCATCTCAGACAGCCAGTTTGACAATATAAATCAAGAAGCATTTATAGCAGCAACAGGCACAGGAAACAGAAGTCAAGACAATCAGTACGGCGATAACGTGGGTAAAGACAACGGCGACGAGCCAGCGTATCCTATTGTTTCTTATGGAAGAAGAGGTAACTTTTCGGTTGACGATACCTTTGAAAGAACGTATAGTTTAGCTGTAAACATAGGAGATAATGGCTTGCTGAAGTACTACCCTGAGGTTCAGGGTCCGTTGTATTATACTAATGGCGACTCACAAAGAACAACGATTAGTGCAGGTACTCCTGCATTTAGATTGCCGGCAGATGCTTCTAGATTTTATACTGTTGAGTATTTCTTTCGAAGCAACTTAGACAACGTTAACTCTCTAATAAGAGTCGGCACTTTGAATATCATGGTAAAGATTCGTGACACTATCACTGAGAGCTTTGTAGACTTAGTAGATGAATACGAATATATTGGTATAGACGGTGCAGTAGGCGCAAGCATAAATTTCAAGAGCGAAATACAGTACGACGACGATAACGCACCAACTGAAATCCTTGCAGTTAGGATTAACGTACAAGCAAACGGTAATGGTCCTGACTTTGATATCGACGGCAGCGGCGACGGTGTTGGCGGCGAACTGGTAATAAAAATAACATCAAAATCATAATGGCGATTTAATGTTCGACAAAACTTACGAAATCCGTTTACAAGAATGGAGTGACTTTCGAGCCACTCTAGAAACGGCAGAAGATCCTATCCAACTAGCGGTCAACAAGTACGCACAAGCTCCGACAGTAAGCATTCAAGCTGATCCTTGGGATCAAGATACTTGGCCTACTCCCTGGGAACTTGTACTGGAAAACCAGTACTGTGAGTTCTGTAAAATACTGGGCATTTGCTACAGTTTACAATTAACCGACAGGTTTTCGGCCAGTCACTTTGAGATACATATTGGAGTGGATAGAGAAAAAGGTAAAAACTATTACCTTTTATTCGTCGACGAGTATGTAGTAGGGTACCACGAAGATAAGTGGGCACATAAGACTAATTTGCCGTCGACACTCGATTCGCAAACCGTCTACCCTATGCATTCACTCAACTAAATATCAAACTAACAACAAGCACATAGGAGCTATTAATGTCAAATGGGATTTACATCGTCAAGCGAAGTGGCGACCACGTTCCTCTAAACATAGACAAGATTCACTTTGTCGTAGAGGAAGCATGTAACGGGCTAGCAGGAGTTAGCTCAAGCCAAATAGAAATGAATGCCAACTTACAATTTTATGATGGCATGACTACAAAAGAAATACAAGAAATACTAGTACGCTCAGCAAATGACTTAATCTCATTAGACGCACCAAACTACCAATACGCAGCAGCACGCCTTCTAAGCTACGGGCTTAACAAGGATGTGTTTGGTCGTTACGAGCCTGTGAGTCTGCTTGAAATTATTCAGCAGAATATCGAAGCCGGGGTATACGACCCAGAGGTACTTGAAAAGTATACTGCGAATGACATTGCTAAACTTGATTCGTATATCAATCACAAACGTGATGAAAACTTTACCTATGCTGGCCTGCGCCAAGTAGTAGACAAATACCTCACGCAGGATAGGTCAACGGGGAACTTGTTTGAAACCCCACAGTTTATGTACATGATGATTGCTGCTACCCTATTTGCTAACTATCCAAAAGACCAAAGAATGCACTACGTAAGACGTTACTACGATGCAACGTCTTTGTTCAAGATTAACATTCCTACGCCTGTAATGGCAGGTGTGCGTACTCCTGTGCGTCAGTTTGCAAGTTGTGTACTTGTAGACAGTGACGACACATTGGACAGCATCTTTGCAAGCGACATGGCCATCGGACGTTACACAGCACAACGCGCAGGCATTGGCATCAACGCTGGACGTATTCGTGGTGTTAACTCGCGTATCAGAGGCGGCGAAGTAGCACACACAGGTATTGTCCCGTTCCTTAAGAAGTTTGAATCAACAGTACGTTGCTGCACACAAAATGGTGTGCGTGGTGGCTCAGCTACTACACACTTCCCGTTATGGCACCAAGAGATGGAAGACATCCTTGTATTGAAGAACAACAAAGGCACAGAAGACAATCGTGTACGCAAGCTGGACTATTCTATTCAGCTGAACAGGACTATGTATGAAAGGTTCTTGAAAGACGAAGATATTACTCTTTTCTCGCCGCATGATGTTCCTGGACTATATGAAGCATACTTTGGCCATCCGGACGTATTCCAAGAGCTGTATGAAAAGTACGAGCGTTCAACTAAGATTAAGAAGAAGAAAGTGCCGGCTATGGAACTGTTTGGTAACTTGCTAAAAGAAAGAGCAGAAACAGGGCGAATCTACATAATGAACGTGGATCATGCTAACACGCATAGTTCATTCAAAGATCCTGTTTACATGTCAAACCTCTGTCTAGCAGGCAATACGCCAGTTAAGGCAATAATTAACGATGCTGAATGCACTGTTAGTCTTGATGAATTGGATGCTGAGTATAAGAACGGATCTAAAATCGAAGTGCTATCGTTTAATCTCGAGACAAGCGCAGCTGAATATAAGAAAGTAACAGACAGTGCTATGATGTCAAGCAACGCAAAAGTAATGGAAATTACCGACGATGTTAGCGGTCAGACTATTGTGTGTACTCCTGAACATAAAATCTATACTAAAAATAGAGGATATGTAATGGCTAAAGATCTTACAGAAAATGACGAATTAGGATATATTAAATTTTAGAAGTATGTCATGAAACTACTCTTTCCACATAAATAAACACATAGAAGGAGTAGTTCATGGATTATCAAAAAATTTACAATAACTTAATGAAGAATGCCACAAACAGAAAATTAGATCCTTTGGAGTATTATGAAAAACATCACATAATTCCTAAATGTCATAATGGATCTAATTTAACTAGTAACTTAGTTAACTTGACAGGAAGAGAGCATTTTATTGCCCATGCGTTATTAACTAAAATTTATCCGCAGGATAAGAAAATAGCAAATGCGTTTATTATAATGGCAGCAAATAAAACAGGAAAGAGATATACTAATTCTTACTTGTATGAAAAACTAAAGAGGCGATTTAATCATTTATATTCAGGCACTGGCCACCATTTGTACGGTAAAACACACACAAACGAAGCCAAACTAAAGATATCAAAAGCTAAACAAGGATCAATTCCTGTACTTGACAAGGATGGTAATAGATTTTGTGTTAGTAAAGAGGATGAAAGATACATTAACGGAGACGTAGTGCATCATTCAACAGGAAGAAAAATGTCTAAAGACGAACTCACTAATCACAGAAAGTTACGGACTGGCAAAAAGAACCCAAACGCAAATCCTATTACTGACGATGAGATCGTAGCACACGGTATAAGTTTTTTAAATCAGAGTAATGGTGTATGGTGCAAAAAGGATTGGATAGCATATTGTAAAGATAATAATATACCGATTACATATACTAGTATGAGATTTAATGGAACGGGATATAATGGCTTAGTTGATATTATTAAAAACAGCGTGCCTATTTTTAGAAAAATAAATAAAAAGGACTATGCTCACAAAATACAAAAGACTAATCTAGAAAAGAAAAAACATTGGTATTATAACAGTGATATTAAACAAACAAAATTATTAACAGAGGCTGATGCAGCACATAACAGTTGGACACTAGGAAGGAAATTAAAATGGGATTAAAAATAAAATATTTAGAAGAAGAAACACCAGTATATGATATAACTGTAGAAGATAATCATAACTTTTTTGCAAACGGAATATTAGTACATAATTGTCAAGAGATTACATTACCAACTAAGCCGTTAAATCATATCGATGACATTGGTGAGACTGAGAAACGAAAAGTTAAGGTTAAGAAGTCCGACGTTGAAAAGTACAAAGAATTTAAGAAAAGTTTAGGTGGACACCTGTATGACAAAAAGCAAAAAGGAGACTTTAATGTCTGAAGAAATTTACGAATTTGTCGAGTACGACGAATCAGAAGATAACGAAAATTACGAATACTTTTACGAAGAGGTGATAGTAGACGATAGTCCACCAGCAATTGCTCTGTGTATTCTTTCAGCAATCAACGTAGGCGTTATTAAGCAGTTGGACGATCTAGAAGAACTGTGCGACCTAGCTGTTCGTGCACTAGAAGAGATAATTGACTATCAGAATTATCCTATCAAAGCAGCAGAGCTTTCAACCAAACGTCGTCGTTCGCTAGGCGTAGGCTACATTGGTCTAGCACACTACCTTGCCAAGCGTAAAGCGCAGTACAGCGATGCAGAAGCGTGGAAGCTAACACACGACCTGAGCGAAGCATTCCAGTACTATCTGCTTAAAGCAAGCAACAATCTAGCCAAAGAGCGCGGAGCATGTGAAGGGTTTAGCCGTACTAAGTATTCAGACGGCATACTACCTATTGACACGTACAAGAAAGACTTTGACAGTATTGTTCCAAACGCACTCAACTATGACTGGGAAGCTCTACGTCAATCTATCTTAGATCACGGGCTTAGACACAGCACACTAAGCTCACAGATGCCCAGCGAAAGCTCAAGCGTAGTGTCTAACGCAACCAACGGTATTGAACCACCGCGTGGCTTCCTAAGCGTTAAGAAGAGTAAGAAAGGTCCTCTCAAGCAGATTGTGCCACAGTACCAGAGCCTGAAGAACCACTATTCACTGTTGTGGGAAATGCCTTCAAACGAGGGGTACATTAACATAGTCGCTGCTATGCAGAAGTTCTTTGATCAAAGTATCTCAGGTAACTGGAGCTACAACCCTACGCACTTCCCAGACAACGAAGTACCGATGAGTGTTATGATGCAGGACCTGCTTACAACATACAAGATGGGTTGGAAGACCAGTTACTACCTGAACACGTATGACTACAAAACTGATCCGTCAGATGCCGAAGACGAGATCGAAGAGGAACCAAAGGTAGAGCACAAAGAATACGTACCTGATTACGACCAAGGCAACGACGATGCAGATTGCGACGCCTGTAGTATTTGAGGTTGACAAGATAAGTGATTGATATTAGTATAAAAGAATAAGGACGAGATATGGGAAAGACAGTTTTTAACAGAGAAAAAGTAGATCACACCAAAGAGAATATGTTCTTTGGTCAGGATCAAAACACACAGAGGTACGACACGTTTCGTTTCCCTGTGTTTGACCAACTAAATCAAACGATGCTAGGTTACTTCTGGCGTCCAGAGGAAGTAAGTCTACAAAAGGATCGAGCAGACTACGCAAACTTTAGGCCTGAGCAGAAGCATATCTTCACAGCCAATCTAAAGTATCAAACACTGCTTGATTCAGTACAAGGACGCGGGCCTTGCCTAGCGTTCTTGCCGTACGTGAGCTTGCCAGAGCTAGAGGGCTCTATCATCACTTGGGACTTCTTTGAGACCATTCACTCACGCAGCTACACGCACATCATGAAGAATGTGTATGCTGACCCAAGTGAAGTGTTTGACACAATCCTAGATGATGAAAACATTATCAAGCGAGCTAAATCAGTAACCAAGCACTACGACGAGTTTACTGACGCAGCCAATGCCTACTTCCATCGCGGCGAAGGCAGTATGCGTGAAGTCAAGAAGAAGTTGTTCTTGGCTATGATGAACGTGAACATCCTGGAGGGACTGCGTTTCTACGTCAGCTTTGCTTGTAGCTTTGCGTTTGGTGAGCTCAAGTTAATGGAAGGCTCGGCTAAGATCATATCGTTAATAGCACGCGACGAGAGTCAGCACCTGGCGCTTACGTCGATCATTCTTAAGAACTGG
>Ga0207995_100284_pt1 | contig 21020 bp, 23 predicted proteins | sample AntDeeMetag022AM_FD_184759 | JGI IMG/M metagenome (GOLD analysis project Ga0207995, IMG submission 184759) | Saline lake microbial communities from Deep Lake, Antarctica - Antarctic Deep Lake Metagenome 022AM (SPAdes) (version 2) | ecosystem: Environmental > Aquatic > Non-marine Saline and... | reverse complement strand
TGATCGGTCGATTGTTAAAACAAACTCAACCTCATGGGAGCACCAGACGAGTTTCATCCAGAAGCCCACGAAAGAGCCAAGGAGATCACCGGAGAGCGCCGCTACGGCGAGTGGGGGCAGTGCATCGCCACCGCCAAATCGACCGGCGAGCGCTGCCGTGGCTACGCCCAGGGCCCGCACGGGAAGTGCTCAACCCACGGCGGGTCTGAAGACTCCGGGGCCCCAGAAGGCAACTCGAACGCCGAGGGGAACGAGGGCGGTGACGGCGCCGAAGAGGGCAACACTCGAGCGGTCACCCACGGCGCGTACGCTGACGAGAACACGTTCTACCAGGACGTCCTCGGCGACGATCTCCGCGACCTCGTCGACGACATCTTCGAGGACTACACTGACCGCTACGCGGATCGCCACGGCGAAACGGTGCCGGTCGGCCTCGAGATGGAGTTGTTCCGTCTTTCGGTCTCGCACGTCAAGGACGTCGTCCTCGATCGGTGGGCGACCCAGAAGCCGGAGTCGCTCCAGTCTGGAAACCCGCTGGTCGACCGCGAAACGGAACGCGACTTCAACCCCGAGGACGGGTCGGTTGTCGTCGAGCAGTACAAGGAATCGGTCGTCCTCACCGCCCAGAAACGCCTCTCGAGTGACCGCAGACAGTGGCTCAAAGACCTCGGCCTCCTCGAGGATCCAGACTCCCAACTGGCCGACTCGCAGCAAGACGTCGCTGACGCACTCCGTGAGGTCCTCAAATGAGCACGACCAGCAACTCCGACGGTGACGTCGACGTCGACACGATCCGGGAGGTCATGGCGCAATATGCACCGTCGACGGGCCCGGATCGCTACGCTCGGTTCATCGAGGAGCTGCTCGATCTCCAGCGGACGTACGTCCAAGACCGCATCCTCGCAGCGCTCCACGAGCATGACCAAGTCGTTGTCTCGGCGGCGAACGGCGTCGGGAAGTCTTACATCGCAGCAGCGGGCGGTATCGCCGCGCTACACTGCAACCCGGACACGATCGTCAACGTCACTGCTGGGACATCGGGAACGCTGAAGACGAATATCTGGAAGCCCGCACGGTCGCTGTACCGCGACAGTCCGCTCCCGGCGATGTTCGGCGGCCGGACGATGGACGGCGACCGCGAGATCCGGACTGGCCTCGATGACGAGTGGTTCTTCGAGTGCGTTAGCCCGAGGTACCCGGACGATCTTCAGGGCCCGCACAACGACCACGTCATCTACATAATCGAAGAGGCCGACAAGCCGGGCGTCACGGGCGACCACATTGAGGCTGTCCGGTCGACTGGAACCGACGCCGACGACCGAATTCTCGTCATCTCGAACCCGCCGGACAACAGCGCCAACATCGTCCACCAGCTGATTGAGAACGATGAGTGGCACCACTTGCAGTTCCCAACGTGGGACTGTCACAACGTCCGCCTTGAGCGAGGTCTCGAGGAGGGTGAGGAGATCGGCGGACTGGCAACGACGTATAAGCTCAAGAAGGACTGGCGAGAGTATCACGACGAACCCTGGCCCGGTCTCGAGCAGGCGATCCGCTGGTCAGACCCGTGGCTCGGCGCTGACCCTGAGGACAGGAGCGCTGTCCTGCCCTCGGACCTCAGTGAACTTCCGAACGACGAGTTCCGCACGGATCTCCACTCGCTGTGGTACCGCCGGCGCTGCGGGATCGTCCCGACGGATACGGCTAGCACGCATCGTCCGTACGACGCAGATGCCGCGAAAGGCGCACACGACCCGACGATCAGCGCCGGACGCGGATATCCGATTGGCAGTGGGATCGACGTCGCCCGCTCGAGTGATCGTACCGTCCTCGTCACGCTGTGGTCGACCGGCCACTGGACGGTTCGGTACACCACTCGAGGGACCGACTATCCGACGCAGGAAAATGAGCTCATGGCCGACTCTCGCCTCGGCGGCGATCGTCACCACCCGGTCGCCATTGACGCCGTCGGCGAGGGATCCGGGCTGGCAGACTACCTGGACGACCGCCTCCCGGATCTCTACCGGTTTGGATCCGACAAGAAGCCGTTGACGGACGGTACTGGCGACGAGAACCCGTTCGGGCTGGTCAACTACAAGAGCCAGCGCGCCGAGGCGCTCGCTGCAGTTGGCCGAAAGCTTTCGGACGACCTCACCTACGGCGACGGCGACCTCCGAGAGGAGCTGGTGGCTGGCGCTCGAAGCATCGAGTTCAGCACTCGGACGCTCGACAACCGCGGGAAGAACGGCGCCGAGGTCGTGACGGTCAACTCGAAAGACGCAGTCAAAGAGCGTCTCGGCCGGTCGCCGGACATGCTCGATGCTGCGATGATGGCCGTCTGGGCTGCCGAGTGTACGCCGGACGGCTTCAGCGCAGATAACGCAGTGGTGTTCTAACACATATGCCAGAAGACACATCAAAGACGATTCGAGGCCGTGTCGGCGCTGCGGCGCGGGCACTGCTCGCGCCATCACAGGACGGCGATCCGAGCCCCCAGGCTCGAGACGAACGTCCGATCGTCATCGGCCGGCGCGAGCATACAGACGAACCGGACCGCGAAGACATCAAGGAGTGGCGGGATACCTACCGCGAGAACCCGCTGATCCGCGTCCCGATCCAGAACTTCGCGAGCGACGTCACCGAGCCCGGCGCCTCGGTCGCGGTCGACACTGGGTCGGAGGACTCGGACGTTCCTTCAGTCCCGACCGACTACCCGGACGAAGCCTACCGCGGGCAGGATCTCGATGTGGCGCTGGAGCTGTGGCTCGCCAACTGCTACGTCGACGGCTGGGACTTCGACGCGGACATCTCCGACCTGCTCGAGGCGTTCATCAAGGACCGCCGTGGCCGGCGCGGGACGGCGATCATCGAGCACGCGTACGACGACCCTCGAAAACGAGAACGGATCCTCGCACTCCGCCCGATCAAGGCCGAGACGATGACGGCCTACACTCGAGAGGGGAAGGGGATCGTCCTTCGGCCTGACGATAGTCCCAACGAGTTCGACTCCGTTGCAATCCAGGACCTCTCGAACACCGGCCGAGACACAGCACCCACAACACCAGCTGGCAAGACCGCTGCACTCGCCCAGTTCGATGACGTCTACGGCGCCGATGAGCGTGACGAGATTCCGTTCGCCCTTGACGACGTCACGGTCTCGCCGTACGACGCCGACACTGGCGAACTGTTTGGTCGCCCTGACTCCGCCCCAGTTGTTGATCGGGCCCAAGCAGTCTACAACAAGCTCGAGCACATCGACCAGGCGATCCTCAACACGGCGTTCGCGAACATCATCGCGAAGGTCGAGACGAACGACGAGGAGGTCGCCAAGAAGCTCCGCGACGATCTCGACATCAACAACCCCGAAACGGTCTCGGGAACGAACGTACCGACCGACATCATCGAACTCGAAGGTTCGGTTCCCGATGCGGTCAAGCAGGTTCAGCAGGAGATCGAGTTCGTCCTGTCGGCGATGCCGACTCCGCTCTACCGCGTCGGGTTTGCGGGTGACATCAACCGCGATGTCACGTCCGAGCAGCGGGCCGACTACCGCGAGGACGTCAAACGCGAGCGCCGGCGCCTCGAGTCTGACTTCGAGACGATACTCCGGCTCAAGGCCAAGGATTTCCTCTACGGTGACGCCCACTCCGACAAGCAGCTGGACGTCACGCCGAAGCTTCGACTCCGGCCGGAGGAAGCATCGTCGCCACTCCGTGATGAGGAGTTCGACCCCGAGGCGTTCAGCACGCTCATGACGGGCCTCTCGGAAGCGGCCGGGGCACGCGGCGGCGCCGAGGCGATCCTCCCGCCACGCGAGATCGTCGGGACACTCCTGGACATGGATGCCGACGAGATCCTCGGCGAGGAGACGGAGGCCGATCTGACAGCGCTCGACGAGGCCGACCCTCGCGTCCGAGAGACGTTCGTCGACCTCTACGGCGCCGAACTTGCAGGGCTCGCTGAGACCGATCCGGTCACGACGCCAGACGGACGCGGCGTGATCGTCGACGCCCACGAGGACGAGTTCGAGTTCGCCGGCGAGAGCTACCAGCCCGATGGCACACTCTACGTCGTTGCGACCGAGGAAGGCGCTGATGTCTACGAGAGTGATGATCTCGAGGCAGAGGACTGGACTACGGACATCGGCACCGGTGGCCCGGACGATCTCGAGGAAGCTGCCCTCGCCGGCGACTACGCAGCGCTCGCCGACCCGTTCGATGCGGACGAGGCAGAGGCGCTGCTCGACGTCGGCTTCGACTCCTGGCCCGACTCTTGGGAGGACGCCGATGTCCCGGCGCGACTCATCGCTCTGGACGCGTGGACGTCGATGGAGGCGTCGTTCACGGGCTGCATGAAGGAGATCGGTGACGCCGGAGTGTGTGCAGCGTTCAAAGACGAGATCCTCCAGACGACTGGGTGGCGATAGATGTCCGTCGGCTGTTGCGGCCAGACGGCGTCGACGGCTGCACTGGAGCAGCCGTCAGGGACCGAGGAAATCGAGGAGCGGTTCCTCGAGGCCGTCGCCGAGCGCTCGGCGACTGTCCGCGACCTCGTCGAGGCGACCGTCGCAGAGAACGATGCACTCCACCTCGCCGAACGCCAAGAAGAAGGTGCGCTTGCAGAGGAACGCGAGAACTTCCCGCAGGTCTCTTCAGACGACCTCACCGACCGGTTCATGGAGTGGTTCCGGACAGTCCTCGAGGATGAGGTTCTGGACCCGGTCCCGCTGGAGGAGATCGAGGCTGGTGAGCACTGGACGGGCGAGTTCCTTCGGACGGGCTATCTCCGAGCGTGGCAGCAGGCCACCGGACGTCTCCAGCAGGAAGGTGTCGATGTCGAGACGCAAGACATCGAGACGATCATCCAGCTCCCGGTCCCGCAGCGCCAACTCCGAGATCTCTACCGGCGCGCGTTCTCGAACCTCGAGGACATCACGGAGGCGATGGCGCAAACGGTGCGCGAAGGTCTCGCCGATGGCCTTGAAGCGGGCGAGAACCCGCGGACGATGGCACGGCGCCTCGATGAAGAACTCGAGTCGCTGAAGCGTTCTCGGCTGAATACCCTCGCGCGGACCGAGGTCATCAACTCGCACTCGGAGGCAACCCTCGACCGGTACGAGCGCGCCGGCGCCGACACCGTCCGTCACGGCGAGTGGGCGGACGCCGACGACGATGACGTCTGCCCGATTTGCTCGGCGCTCGATGGTCGTGAGTACACGATCGACGAGATGCGGTCGGGCACGTTCGAGTTCGAACCGGGCTCGAACGACCCGGATTACCTTGCCGGCGAGTATCCGATCCGTCCGCCAGCTCACCCGAACTGCAGATGCTCGATTTTGCCTGTAATCACATGACACAAGCTCTTTACCCTGCCGGTGTGTTATACTGGTATGGCTTGGAAGTGCCCCACCTGCGGCGACGAGTTCGACTCGTTCCGGGGGTACGCGAACCACTACAACCTCAGCAGCGACCACTCCGGCAACGCGCTCGCCGACGCCGTCGGGTGCGAGACGTTGGCCGACCTCTACGCCACCATGTCAGAGAACGCCGTGGCCGAGGAACTCGGCGTCACCCGCCCGGCCGTGAAGGGCGCTCTGAAGTCCTGCGGCATCTCGCGCCGGGGGCAGTCGGAAGCGGAGCAACTGAAGTACGAACAGATGACCGAAGAGGAACGCCGGGAACTGACCGAGTCGGCACGCGACGAGGTTCGAGAGAAGTACGGAGACGGCGGCTTTCTCGGCCAGTGGGTCTCCGAGAACCCCGACGACCACGCCGAGGTCGCACGGGAGGCCGCCGCGCTCGGGGCTCCGGCCCGCGAGGAGAACGGGATGGCTGGCGCGACTGGGCAGGACAACCCCAACTGGCGCGGCGGGAAGAACATCCTACGCGCAGTCAAAAAGGCAACTCGACGGCACGCCAAGCTGCCAGCCGGACAAAAGAGAACCTCCACGCAGACGAATACGGACTTATTGCCGTCCGTTTCTCTGGCGCGTCAGATTCAGTGCCTTCACTCCGCTACGCGACACTCGAAGACTTCTAAGCTGAATGCCGATGACGCTCTGCTGAGGCCGAGGTCCAGACTCAGCACGAACACACGGACACATTTCATGCCACAGATAGCAAGGACGGAGAGTCGCATCGCCTACTGCGGCGAGCGCGATACCGAAGACTACGAACAGGTCGTACACGGCATCGCTCATGGCGAGGACGAACTCACTCTCGGGCTGAATAGCCCGAAGTACTGGCCGGCAGCTGAACTCAAGCGTGCAGCGCCGACGCTCGAGGGTCAGACCGTCTACAAGATTCACGGAGACGGTGACCGCGAGGCAGTCGGACGCGTGCTTCGGTCGGCATACCAAGCCGGACTGGGTGTCGTTTACGAAGCAGGCATCGATGATTCGGAGGTTGCTGCAGAGCTGGTTTCGGGTCAGCGGGAGGTTTCGATCGAGGCCGGCAATCCCAGCGACGTCGATCAGCACGGTGAGACCGGTGCTACCATCATGCGCGACTACGAGTACACCGGTCTTGCCACGCCGAAGAAGGGCGCATCAGAGGGTAACTACACTGCGCCAGGCACAGCGGACAACAACCCGGCGGTGGCCGCACTCTCCGCTGCCAGTCTCGAGAGTGTGCTCGATGGAGAGGACCTCAACGCGGCACTGGCAGTCGGCGACGACGAGTGGTCGGCTGATATGCGCCTGTTCCGTGTCGTGCCCGCGCTGGGCGACCGAGACAAGTACGACGATGACGTGCTCGGTGTCGGAGTTGCGTTCCCAGAGTCGGGCGTCTACGTGGACTGGCACACGGCCGCGTTTCCGGACGAACTCGACGATCCGCACGTCTCCGAGTACGGATCCATCTCGGATCTCCGGAAGGCAACGGGCAACCAGATCGTGGACTTCATGCCGCCGTCCGGAGCGCGGGCCGCTTCCCTCAGCAATCTCGCGGAGATGGCGCCCGAAGGCTTCGACGTCGAGGCAGCGCTCAACTCCTACCAGTCCACAGGAGGAGTCCGGTTCCGTGGAACGCGGGACGGAAAGCTCGACAAGAGTGAACTCCCATCGGACGGCTTCGAGCAGTACTTTCTGTTCGACGGCGATACGAAATCGGCCTCGTCGTACCCGGTAGTCGATTCGGACGGCTACCTGCGCCGGGGCAATGTCGCTGCGGCCTACAGTGTCGGCCCTCGTGGGAGAGCATCCCGCGAAGAACTGCACGAGAAGCTCCGCCCGTTGAACGAGGCGTTTCGGACGCCGCCGATCAACCCGGAGAAGCTCGAGACGACCGACCAGACGGAAGCAGAGATGGCGGCGCTAGCCGACGATCTTGATGCTCGCGCAGTGCTGGCGGCGACCGCGGATGTTCCCAGGCCCGATGACCCGTCGGGCGAGGTCCTGGGCGACGATTCTACGGAGACAAACATGACTGACGACAACGACCCAACCCACGATATTGAGGCGCTCCTCGAGCGCGTCGACGAGAAGGACGAAGAGATCGAATCCCTCGAAGCAGACCTCGAAGCGAAAGAGGACGAACTCGAGGAGAAGGAAGACGAGATCGCCGAACTCGAAGACGAGGCAGAGGACCTTCGGGAGCAGAACGAGGCGGCCCGCGAACAGTACGCCGCTGCCCTCGCGGAAGCGGACACCGTCTTCGACGAGGACGAACTCGCCGAGCGGTACACGCTGGCCGAACTGTCCGAGAAGGTCGACGAGGCCGACTTCTCCGCCGGCGACGGCGGCAGTGATCCCGTCATCCGCTCGGGTGGCGGCTCCGACGTCGAGGCGAACCTCTCCGCGGCTGAGCAGGAGCGCAAGGCCGAACTCGAGGACCGTCTGGGCGACCTCGAAGACAAGGACGGCGCTCTCGCAGAGCGCGAGGAGGAACGCGTGCGTGCTGAACTCGAGGAGATCACGGGAGGTGAAGCATGAGTCTGAACCCCGGGCAGTCGCACAAGGGCGACGCCCAGCACACCGAGACCCGAACCGCTGCAGAAGCACTCTCGGCCGGCGACGCCGTCGCACTCGACGCGAACGACGAACTCGTCACGGCCGACGACACGACCGACACGACCGTCTACGGCATCGTCGGCTACAACGACGGCGACGGCTACGAGTCCGGCGACAACGTCCTGGTCACCTACAGCGGCCCCGTCGTCGCGAACGTCGCGGGCGGCGTCGCCGGCGGCGTCGAACTGGGCGCGTCGGCAACGGAGGGCCAGCTCGCTAGCGGCACCTCCGCGAAGGGAATCATGACGATGTACGCCGAGGGCGCAGCGCCGAGCGGTATCCCCGACATCCCGGCTGGCTACGCTCACGTCGACGTGTGAGCTCGAGCAGCAACTAACCACCACCATTCTACAGAGATAACAAATGGCACTTCCTAACGTCAACCAGATCGTCGACCCGACCACCGTCCGCGAAGTCGCTGCGGAACGCGTTGAAGCACAGACCGTCGTCCGTGAGTTCTTCATGGACGAGACGGTGCCTGACGGCGCCGGCGAAGAGTACGAGATCCCGGTCCCAGCCGAGGAACTCGGCCTGCCCGAAGAGGTCGAGCCCGGCGCGGACACCACCTACGACCGCGAAGAGTACGGTCGCCCTGTGGTCTCTCGGCAGATCTTCAAGAAGGGCTCGAAGATCCCCGAGGAAGACATCAACGACAACGTGTTCGACCTCGTCCAGGACCACACCGAAGGCCACGCGAAGAACATGTCCAAGAAGCTCGACCGAGCCGCGTTCTCGGTTCTCGACGCTGCCGCCCCGGCAGGGGAAGCAGTCGGCGACGACGACGGAACGCTGAGCTTCACGGACATCAACGCCGGCGCGACCGAACTCGCCCAGCGCGGCGAAGACGGTTTCACGGCCAACATGGCGCTGGTCGGCCCGTCCGGCAAAGAGTCGCTGATCAACTACCTGGCTGAGCGCGGTACCGATCTCGGTGACGAGGCTGTCCAGAACGGAGAGCTCGGCGAGTTCGCCGGCATCCGGTTCATGTTCAGCAACAACGTCTCGATCGGCGGTAACGACGCCATCCTCGTCGACACCGACGAGTTCGGGTACGAGGGCGAGTGGCAGGGCGTCGACACCGACCAGGCCACCGACTTCGACGCCGACGCCATCAAGATGAAGATCAAGGCCGCGTACGGCTGGACCGACAAGCACTCCGAGGCCGCCGTCCGGGTCCAGGGCTGATCGTCCATGACTCACGAGCTTCAGCTCACGACCGACCAGGAGGACGTCACGCTGGCCCTCGGCCAGCATCCTGACGGCGTCCTCGAGTTCGAGGGCGGGACCGCCGCCGTCGACGACGAGTCGGTCGCGAGAGTCATCGACGACACCTACCCGAACATCGAGTACGTCGACGGCGACGCCGGCGCCGGCGCCGACGCGACCTCCGGGGACGACCAGGAGGACGACGACGTCGTCGCCGAGCCGCCGTTCGACCCGACCGAGAAGACGGTCGGCGAACTCGAGGAGCTCCTCGACGAGGGCGACTACTCGGCCGCCGAGCTCGACGCGATCGCCGCGGCGGAGGAGGCCGGCGAGGACCGGTCGACCGCACAGGACGCAATCGACGCGGCCCGCGAGTAGTGACCCATGAGCTACGAAAACGAATCGGACCTCAAGTACATCAACGAGCTCGCCGAGATCCCGCTCACGGGCCCGGACCTCTGGGAGGGCGACACCGAGTCGAAGCTGGACGCGGCCGAGATGGCCGAGAGCAAGCTCGAGGCGGACGTCAACGACGGCGACGTCATCGGCGATCCGTCGCCGCTCCACGCGCGAGCGGCCAACGCCTACGCCAGCTACATCCTCTTCATCGGTCCCGAGCACCCGGAAGACGCGCTGTCGGGCGAGATGTACGGCGGCGCTGGCTCGGACACCATGGAGTTCGCTCGCGAAGTCCATGAGGTCTACCGGTCACTTCGGTCGAGTATCGAGACGTCCGAGGAGGACGAGAGTAGCGACAGTAGCGACCTGATCTTCTCGGCATGACCTCGTTCGACGGCTTCGACGAGCTCGCCGAACAGCTCCGGGTGTTCCAACAGCAGCTGGAGAACGGCGAGCGCCTCGTCGACGACGCTCTCGATTCGGCGGTCGAGACAACGGCGGCGGGGGTCGAGCGTCGAACGAAGCAGAACCTCACCAAGCACGGCGCGGTCGACACCGGGAACCTGCGGAACTCGTACCGGTACGCTCGCGTCGACACCGCCCACTACATGGTCGGTACGTCGGTCGAGTACGGGCCCCACGTCGAGTTCGGCACCGATGCCCACGTCATCGAGGCCGACGACGGCGGGTTCCTGTACTTCGAGGGTGAGGATGGTCAGCTGATCCGGAAGCGGTCGGTGAACCACCCGGGGACGCCGGCCCAGCCGCACCTGCGGCCCGCGCTCCGGAACTCCGACCTCGCCCAGGAGATCCAGGAGGAGATCGAGGAGCTGTTCGAGAAGGTGTTCCAATGACGCCAGAAGACGTCCTCCAGGCCATCGTCCGCGCCCTCGAGGCCTCGGACGAGTTCACGGGTGGTGACTACATCACTCACGAGTTCGACCCCGAGGGGACGGACAACCGGCTCCAGCAGCCGATCGTCTCGTTCAACATCCCGAGCAACCCCCGGACGACCGAGTGGGACTCGGACCTCGCCGGCTACCTGACCGACGACACGGGGCAGCAGCAGGGCCGCATCTTCCGGCCGACCTGGGAGATGCAGATCGACGTCGCGATCACGCTGGCGGCCGGCAACGACGCGCTCGATGCGTCGGTGCTCGGCGGCGAGTTCCAGCAGGCGCTGCTGCCGCACGACTCGGCGCTGTTCTCGAATCCGTTCCCCGACGGCGACGGCGGTGTCGTCGAGGAGATCGAGGACTTCACGGTCGGGAACGGCCAGCGGATGGACGACCTGGCCGGCCCGGGGCTCCGGCGCTGGCAGCAGGAGCTCGCGGTGACGTGGTACCACGAGATCACCACGGATGACCCGGCGCTGACTGAGGTCACCGTCGCGGCGCCGTCGGAGATGTCCGAGGACGACGACGGTCGGATCGTCTGGGAGTACTGAATCGCTCGCGAACCAACATTCCACACAACCAACATGGTAGTTACAATCGGTCAGTCCCCCGGAACCGAGGTCACGCTCGAGGGTGGCGCTATCGGAGGCATCTCGATCGGTGCCGAAGAGAAGCTCGTCATCTTCGCGCGCGGCGACCCGGCGAACGGGGACGCACAGACGAACAGCCCGGTGAAGATCGGGGCGAAGGAAGAGGCCGAGACGCAGTTCGGCGAGGGCAGTCACCTCACCCAGCTGCTGAAGCAGGCCATCGACAACGGCGCCAACACAGCGTATCTGTGGGGCGTCATGCCGTCGACGCAGTCGGTGACCGGCGAGGCCGTCGACGCGGCGACGCAGTCCTTCACCCTGAACAACGCACCCATCATCGAAGACGTCGACGAGATCACCGTCACCGACCCGGCGGGGCCGACGGAGTACGACGTCGAGTTCCGGTACAACTCGCCACCCGACACGCCCCAGAGCGCGGAGACGGCCTTCGTCCGCCCGCAGTCCGGGGAGATCGAGACGGACGCGGCAGCCGACTTCGAGGTCGACTACAAGTACCTCGACTGGCAGGCGGCGTTCGACGCCGCCGACCCCATCGTGAACGAGGGCGAGTCCGGCGTGTACTTCGCCGGGACGGACGCCGAGTCCGTCGCGTCGACGCTCTTCTCGAAGGCGGAGAACCTCCGCGACCCCGCCTACAAGATGGTGAAGGCCGGCGCCGGCGCGCCGCCGAACGCCAACACCGAGGAGACGACGCCGGACCCGGACTACAACACGACGGAGTACGCGGACAACCTCGACTCCCTGCCCGGGTTCGCGTTCGCGCCGGCCCGCCAGGACAACACGACGGACACGCTGCTCGGCGCGGTCGCCGGGGTCGCTGCGGGGAACGACCTCCAGAACCCGATCCGTGGCGAGCAGCTCTCCGGCGTCGACGTCGAGTCCGGGTCGGACGACGCGGCCCTCTTCGACTGGGGCGAGCGGAACGACCTGCGGAACGCCCAGGTCATCCCCATCAAGCAGGAGGGCTCGATCAACCTCGACGGCTCGGTGTCGACGAACACCAGCGAGAACTGGGAGACGGACTTCCAGACGGTCCGCGTGGTCGACCGCGCCATCCTGGTGGTGTACGCGGTCGCCCAGCAGATCATGAACACGCTGGACACGCCCGGTCGCGACGAGATCGCGGCCGAGGAGGCGCAGGCCCAGCTCGAGGGGATGGCCGACGAAGGCCTCGTCCTCCCGAACCAGCCGAACGAAGTGAACCTGTTCGTGCGGCCCGTCGACGACACGCCCCAGGGCACGATCGCCCTCGAGATGGGCGTGACGCCGGTACAGGCCGTCGACACGTTCAAGACCACCATCACGATCGGGTGATAACTCATGGAAAACGACCGCAATCAGACTGGTGACGACGTCGAACTCGTCATCGACGGCGAAGTGGTTCCAGTCACGGACAAGGGCTGGACCGACACCCGGGACTGGGCCGAGTCGAACTTCGACGACTCGAAGGCCCCCGACCGCGGGCTCGCAGCCCGCTCGACGGAGGGGGACCTCGAGTACGACGGCACCAAGCAGGAACTGGAGCGGAAGCTCCACGAGGCGCCGCAGAACAAGCACCGCCTCATCTTCCGGAACAAGAAGCACGGTGGCGGCTACCGGATCATGAACGTCACCATCGACGACATCGAGCACTCGCACCCGGGCGACGGGAAGTCGAACGTCTCGATCAGCTGGTCGGGCGGCGAGCCCATCCCCTTCTGAGGACGTCGTCGACGAAGCGCGATCGGCGAACCGCTGAGCAACTACTTCTCGCGGCTACAAAAATCATGACACGAAACAGCGACGTTGAAGTTCTGAACAAGGTACTGGAGGAACCGGAGCAGAAACCGTACATCATCGAGACGAAGCACGGCACGATCGAGTACGAGATTCGACGTGCCAGTCGGACGCGGCGGCATGCGTTCATCGACTCGCTCCCGGACGAGCTCGTCGAGTACATGAACGAGCAGGCGAGCGAGCAGCGCGACCAGCTCGACATCGACGACATCTCCTCGCTCGACGACCTGAGCAAGGCCGAGCCCGACGACGCGCCCTCGGACACGATGCTGACCGAGGAGTCCGTCCAGGAGATGGAGGAGTTCATCGTCGAGCACCTGGAGCACTCCCAGATCTCGAACTCGGAGACGCGGGACCTGATGGAGCTGTGGCCGGACGAGCAGTTCTTCGCGACGTCGTTCCTGATCCTCGCCGTCTCCTCGGAGAGTGACTCGGTGAAGGACTTTCGCGTCGAGTGACGAGGGCCAGGAGCTCCTGAAGGACATCGAGCAGTTCGGCCTCCCGAACGTCGACTCCGCGGCCGACCTCACTGTTCCTCAAGCCGTTTTCCTGCGGGTAGCTCGCGCCGAGCGGAGTCGACGGAAGAAAAAGGAGATGAAAGGATAACATGTTCGAGGCACTCAACGCCAGCCTCCTCGCCACCGAGACGATCAGCCGCGCGATGAACAGCGCGGCGAACGCCACCGAGGCGGCGGGCGATGAAGCGGTCCAGTCAGGAGTGGAGTTCAGGTCCCTCGGGTCGGCGCTCGACCAGGTCGACGACGAGGCCATCCAGACGGGAGTCGGGATGCGGACGGCGAAGGGCGCCGTCGACGAGATGGGCGACGAGGCGCTCCAGGCCGCCCTCAAGACGAAGGCGCTCGACTCCGCGATGGACGACGCCGCGACGTCGTCGCTCGGCCTCGCCGCGTCGATGGGGCCACTCCGCGGCAGCATCGGCACGATGGGGCCGCTCGTCGCCGCCGGCGTCGTCCCGCTGTTCGGCCTGGCGGGCGCGCTCGGAGGCGTCGCGACGGCCGCCGGCGCCGCGGCCGGCGGGATCGCCGCGATCGCGTTCGGCGGCCTCCAGCGGAAGGCAGAGAACATGGCCGCCGCCTCGAGCCAGTTCGAGGACTCCTCGGAGGCGATGCAGGCGATCTTCAAGGACTTCGGCAGCCAGCTGAAGGAGGCGACCGAGCCGCTCCAGACCGCCGCGAACACCGAGTTCGCGATGGCGGGCCTCGAGGGCGTCATCGAGCTGGTCGGGATCGCCAGTCGCGGGTTCGCGCAGATGTCCGGGACGTTGCGTGAGGTGGGGTCGATGTTCGGGGGTGAAATCCTGGCATCGGCCCCTGCTGTCTTCGACGAGCTCGACACGACCCTGACGGCACTGATGCCGTCCCTCGAGGCGCTCGCGTCGATGCTCGGCGACGTCCCGCAGCTCATCGCGTTCCTACGCGAGAGCACCGTCCGCGTCCAGTCGGAGATGATCGGGCTCGGTGGTGCTGTCGTCGACGCCGCAGCGGGGCTGACCACGCTCGGGGTCGCCATCCTCGACCTGGTCCTCCCGGTGCTGAACCCACTGCTCAGCCTCATCGGGTGGACGGCCACGCTGATCGGCTCGCTCCCGGAGCCAGTCCTGGCCGCAGCCGGGGCGTTCGCGGTCTACACAGCTGTGGTCGCTGTCTACGGGAGCGTCGCCGGCGCCGCGGCAGCTGCGACCGGCGTGCTCGCCGGCGCCATCGGCGTGATCACGGCGCCGATCTCCGCGACCGCCCTGGCGATCGGGGCGCTCATCGGCGCCGTCGTCGGCATCATCACGTACTTCGGCCTCTGGGGCGACATTATCGGCTTCGTCAAGGGCGTCTGGAACGCCCTCGTCGAGATCGTCGAGTTCGCCATCCAGGTCACGTACGGGATGATCCTCGCGATCGAGGACCTGCTCGGACCGCTGACGTTCCTCCTCGGGCCACTCGGGGTCGTCATCTGGACGATCGCGAACCTCGGGGAGATCATCAAGTTCGTCGGCGGCGTCTTCGACTGGTTCATGGGCGTCGTGGACACCGTCATCTCGACGGTGATGGGGTGGGTCGACACCGCGATCGGCGCCATCCAGCAGCTCATGGACTGGGCGATGTCGGTGGTCAACGCCATCCCGGGCGTCTCCGTCGACTTCGGCGACGTCCAGGAGACCGTCAACCTCGACGGTCTGAAGGCCGGCGAGGAAACCGAGTCCGCGCCCGAGGACGAGGACAAGGGCCGGACGAAGGAGGAGTCGAAGAACCACTACGACTTCCGCGGCGCCAACTTCGGGGACTCCTCGCAGTCCCAGGTCGAGCAGACGGTCACCGAGGCCGTCCGGAAGGCGAACAGCGAATCGCGGGCCCGCGAGGACGGCCAGCAGTTCTGACCACCCATGAGCTCTAACGAAAACATCACGGACGAGCGCCGGCCCACTGCCCGGCTCGGGGACATCGAGTTCGCGTTCGAGCATCCTCAGCTGAGCAACCAGGGCTCGGGGAAGTACGTCCAGCACGAGGTCCTCCCGCTCTCCGAGGAGGACGACCGCGCGATGGTACTCCAGCCGATGGGCCGCGAGGCCCGCGACTGGACGCTGCGCGGGACCTGCTACAAGGAGACCGCCAACACGCTCGACGACATGATCGGCACGGTCGTCAGCCTCCGGCACTCCAGGCACTCCGGCGACGTCTACATCAGCGACGTCAGCACGGACCCGCAGGGCGTCGAGGACAGCACCGGCTGGCGCTACGACTACATCGTCGACCTGATCGAGGTGGTGTGAGTGCCCATCGAGACTCGGCCTGTCTACGGAGAGGTGCGCGCCGCCGGCGAGACGTACCGCATCGTCTCCGGCGGCACCTCCGGGACGTCCCACCAGACCGAGCTCGACACGGGCCTCACGTACAAGAGCGACCGGTACAACACCGCCGGGAAGCTCGACGTCACCGTGCTCTCGGAGACGGACATCCCCGAGGAGGTCGACGCCGAGGTCTACCTCCGCGACACGCTGGTGTTCCGGGGGACGATCCGGAACTCGAAGCCGGGGATCTCGCTGCGGATCCGGCTGAACTGCTACGACGCCGTCGCGGACCTGAAGCTGAACACCCTCTCGGGGACGTACAACCGCGCCTCGATCACCGAGATCACCGAGGCCGCGCTCGCCGAGGCCGGCGTCACCGGCCAGGTGGACCTCCCGCAGGTCCGCGTCTCGCCGTCGTTCGACGAGACCCGCTGCGACAAGGTGCTGAAGAAGGTCGCCCGCTGGGGCGACGCGGCCTGGTGGGTGTCCGCCGGGAACGAGGTCGTCGTCACGGAGAACATCGCGGCGGAGACGGAGCGCCACGAGGCCGAGCTGATCCGGGACGCCTCCCCGGGGAAGCGGACGCCCGCCTACCAGAGCGTGCGCGTCATCGGCTCGAGTCCCGTCTCCCGGCGCGGCCTCGGCTACCGGTACATGATCTCGAGCTCGCCGATCGTCGCGACGGCCGGCACCGGCACGCCGCGGTTCACGCTCCGGGACAACGACATCCAGACCCAGGAGCAGGCGCAGAAGGCGGCCGACGCCATCCACAAGCGCCTCCAGGCGCAGCAGAAGTCGGGCTGGATCGAGCTGGTCGGCAACGAGTCGATCCGGCCGTTCGACACGGTCCAGATGCCCGAGACGCTCGGCGGCGAGGAGTACCTCGTCTCCGCGATCAAACACACCCTCGACTCCAGGAGCGGGTTCGTCACGCGCTGCAACCTCGGGGGACTCATCGAGGCCTAACACCATGACTGACGAAGAACTCGAGAACACAGAGCGCGCTCGCATCCTGAAGGTCATCCGGGACGAGATCCGGATGCCGCGCATCGCCGAGGTCGAGGAGGTCTACACGCACAGCGACGTCGACGACACCTCGAACCACGAGGCCGACCTCTCGATCCCGCCCGGCCCGCACGAGATCCGGAGCCACGACCGCGTCCCGATCGCCGTCCCGACGTCGGGCGCGCTGACGGTCCCGGAGCCGAACGACCTCGTCCTCGTCGAGTACCTCGCCGGCGACGGCGACGAGCCGATCATCACGCAGGTGGTGTACGGCGACGCTCCCGACGACCGCGCCCCGATCGGCGACGTCGGCGACGTCCAGTTCAGCCGCGGGGACCTGTCGGTGAAGGTCGCGGGCGACGGCTCGTTCGCGCGCCTCGCGAGCGGCGCCGGCGACGGCTCCCCGGACCTGGTCGTCGAGCTCGACGACTCGGGCCAGGTCGTCCTCGGGAACCCGGACGGCGACCTGCAGCCGGTCGCCCGCCAGGGTGACGCCGTCGAGGACGACGCCGGGAACCAGATCGGGACGATCGTCGACGGGAGCGCCGACGTCGAGTCGAGCTGACGCAGGCCTGTCGACCACGAGAGGTGCTTTTCATGCCAGACACAGACCCCACCGAAGCGGAGATGTACGGCCGCGGGCTCTCGTTTGGGGCCCGCTGGGACTTCGAGACGAGGGCCGGCTCGCTCGCGCTCGCCGAGGGCGAAGACGTCCTCGGTCGCGACCTCGCGTTCGGAGCGACGCTCGAACTCGGCGACCTGCTCCACGAGCGGCTCACGCCCGACCTCGCGGAGGAGATCAAGATCGCCGTGAAGCGCGTCGCCCGTCGCGACGGTCGGATCCAGCGAGTCGTCGAGCCCGTCGAGGTCAGACGTACCGATGACGCCGGGACGGCCGAGGTACAGCTGACCGTGGTCGCGGAGACCGGCGAGCGCGGCGAGTTCGTCCTTCCACTGTAGGAGATCACGATGGTACTTGAACCAGAACAACAAGAGCAGATCTACGAACGCATCAGGGACGCCATCGCGGCAGCGTCGGCGATCACGAACTTCAGTCCGAACAGCCCCGAGCGGGCGATCACGGACGACGGGTTCAGCGCCGAGATGCGCGAGCGCCAGCACGAGGCGCTCGCCGTCCAGCTGTCGGCGTACATCGACTACGCCGGCAAGGAGATCACCGAGCAGGACCTCGACGACCTCGGCGTCGACGCCGAGCGCGTCGACCTCGAGCTGCTGAACTCGTACATCGAGTCCTCCGACCTGGACGCGCTCGCGAAGCGGTACTCCACGTTCCGGGACCCCGGGACCTTCGCGACCGGCACGGTCACCTTCGAGACGTCGGCCGACGAGGTCCTCATCCCGAACGGGACCGTCGTCGGGACGCAGCCCGACGCCGATGGCGAGTACCTGGCGTTCTTCACGACCACGGAAGTTGTATCGCCCCAGGGAGAGAGCTCCGTCGACGTCGACATCGAGGCCGCCGAGCGCGGCACCGACTACAACGTCGGCGCCGGCACGATCACGTTCCTCCCCCAGTCCGTCCCGGGCGTCGGCGGGAATCCGCCCGTCACCAACCCCGAGGCCACGACCGGCGGGGAGGACGAGGAGACCGACGAGGAGCTGCGCGCTCGCGCGAAGGAGTCGCTGGTCGGCACTTCCGGCGGCGGCACCCTCCAGGGCGTCGAGAACGGCCTCATCGCTGCCTTCGCCGGCCTCGACAGCGAGAACGTCGAGATCGTCGAGGACACCGACGAGAACACCTTCGACTACGTCGTCGACGGCGGCCCGAGCGACGACGCGCTGCGGGACAAGATGGACGAGCTCCGCCCGGTCGCCATCGAGGGCACGCTCGTCCGCCCGACGCAGGTCACCCTCGACATCACCGCCGACGTCTCCGGCTCCGACGTCGACGTCGCGGCCGTCGAGGAGGACCTCCGCACCTACGTCGGCAACCTCGGCCTCGGTGACACGTACGTCATCGACCGGGTGATCCAGACGATCATGAACGCCGACGACGGGATCGAGGGCATCGACTCGCTGACGACGACCGCCGTCGACGAGGTCCACACGTACCAGGCCGGCACGAGCGTCTACGCGCTCGACCGCGCCCCGATCGTCGCGGGCTCGGTCGCGAACGTCGAGGACGACTCCGGCGACCAGTACGAGAAGGGGACCGACTACCAGGAGGTCGACGACTCCGGCGACGGTACGCCGGACGCGATCGACTGGTCGATCGGCGGCGCTGCGCCCGACGACGGCGAGACGTTCACCGTCGACCACCAGGTCGACCACGACGTCACGTTCGGGACGCAGGAGAAGTCGGTCGTCGGGGACGCCACGGTGACGGAGGTCTAAGATGGCCGAGGACACCGACCAGACGCTCCGCGGCCGCCTCCCGTCGCTGTTCCCGCTGTACGACGACTCGATGGAGTTCGAGCCCTGGCTCGACGCCCACCAGGGCGAGCTCGACGAGTTCGATGCGGATCTCGCGCAAGTCAAGGACGAGATCCACATCGAGACTGCGACCGGCCAGGAGCTGAACCTCATCGGGAACGAGTACGGCGTGCTCGGGCGGCGCCGCGGTCGCGACGACGACTCCTACCGGGCGTACCTGATGTCCCTGATGGCGTTCTTCCAGGGCGTCGGGACCATCCCGGGCGTCAAGCAGGCCGTCTCCTCGGGCCTGCTCGTCGACACCGATGTCGTCGACGTCCTCGAGGACTTCGACGCGAACAAGTACGAAATCGAACTCACGGACTGGACCGCCCACGAGACGGGCACCGTCCGTACCCTCGCCGACCTCGCCGACCCGCTCGCTATCGAGCGCCTGGATCCGGTTCACTACCTGCTCGAGGGCGATACGGTGACGCCGACCAGCAGCGGGACGCGCGTCATCACGTCGACGAGCGGCCTGGGAACCGGTGAGCTCGGCGAAGGTACCCTTTCCTGACAACCAACCATGACAAGCACCATCACAGACGACGGACTCGAATGGCTCGGCGATAGAGCAGCCGGACTGGCATCCGGCCCGATCGACGCGGTCGCGGTCGGTACCGGCACCGACCCGCCATCGATCGACGACCAGGAGCTCCAGGAGGAGCAGGCCCGCGACCTGGACGGCGTCTTCGAGGCCGGTCACGGCATCGAAGAGTACGCCATCGAGGTCTCCGGCGGCCTCGAGGTACCGGCCGACACGGCGATCACGGAGTTCGGCCTGTTCGCCGGCGACGTCCTGGTGCTGCGCGAGGTCCGCGCTCCGGTGACGGTCAACGCCGGCGAGCGCTCGGAGTTCCGTGTGCCGCTGGAGCAGACGAGGTGACCGATGGCGGACCACAGCTTCCCGCAGTCGGGTGACCCCGACGACGCGGCCAACTTCGCCGAACACCTCGGCCGGTCGAACATCACCGACTACGTCGAGTACGGCCTCGAGCTCCAGAACATCGACTACGGCGCCCTGACGTTCGACGTCTCCGAGGGGAAAGCGTACCTCCTCGGGGACACGGCGACGGCGGCCTCGACCGGCGAGACCCGCCATCGCGTCGACCACGTCGTCCACCTGGACGCGCGCGCCGGCCTCGCGCTGACCGACGGCGCCGTGAACCACGTCTTCGTCGACGGGAACATCGGCACGAACGACTCGCCGACGATCGTGGTGAACACGACCGGCGCGGCGCCGTCGGACTCGTCGCTGAAGATCGGGGAGATCGACACCAGCGCCGACACGGCGACCGAACTGAACCGTGCTCCGGAGGGGACGTTCGAGGTGGCGACGATCAACGAGACGCTGACCATCCCGAGATATGCAACGAAATCCGACATTCCAACCGACATGCCAGAGGGATCGATCGCCTACGACGAGGCCGAGGACATGCTCCACATCGAGGACGGGACCTGAGGTGATCTGATGACACTCCGACCAATCAGTAAGACCGATGAAGATATCGAGGACGTCGTCGCCGCGCTGCTGGCTGCTGGGAACGGGCTCGACGTCACTTACGACGACGAGAACGGAACGCTGACTGTCGACGTCTCGCAGAACGCGATCGGGACCGGCGAGCTCAGTTTCGAGACGGCGACCCAGGACGAACTCGACGCCGTCGAGAGCTCGGCAGCGGACGCTCGAACCGACCTTCGGTTCGCGCTGTACCCCGAGGAGGTCGACGCGTCGACGCGAGACTCCTACTACCAGAACTTCGCGAAGTTCGCGGACTCCGCAGCGATGACGAGCATCGCTGCCTCGTCGGTCGTGATGGACGAGGTCAGCGAATCCGAGACCGCGATGGACGCGGTCAGCACGTCCTCGACGGCGATGGACGCGG
>Ga0207995_100266_pt1 | contig 21508 bp, 18 predicted proteins | sample AntDeeMetag022AM_FD_184759 | JGI IMG/M metagenome (GOLD analysis project Ga0207995, IMG submission 184759) | Saline lake microbial communities from Deep Lake, Antarctica - Antarctic Deep Lake Metagenome 022AM (SPAdes) (version 2) | ecosystem: Environmental > Aquatic > Non-marine Saline and... | reverse complement strand
TTACCTATTAATGGCCGGAAACTCGGTGCCACTTCACTCATTTTATTCGTGTCGGGGCACCCGGACTCGAACCGGGAATCGCTCCGTCCCAAACGGAGTATGTTAGCCAATTACACTATGCCCCGACTAAAAAAACGAAAGGTCTAGCTATCTCTATAACGTGGAAAGAATACCATATTTATACAGAAAACTAAATAATGATATTCTCCAGCCACTTGATTCGTGCTCGCTCTCTGGATGCATCAACATATACACAAATGAGATCAAAGCGCCAGGATGGTTGAGACGTACATTCATGGATGAGGTATGTCTCTGTTATACGTCTGAGACGTCTACATTTCTGTTTACCGACGTTTTCCTCTGGTCTGTGGGTATCTTTACCCTCGACCGGGATATCCTCAGGAATTCGACAGTTAACGCTTTTCACCTCAACAAAGAGAAGATTATTTTTATAAGCGATTATATCAATTTCACCGTACGATCGTCGGTAATTCGTATCGATAACACGATACCCCTTCCCTTCCAAAAAATCAGCTGCGATCTGCTCTCCAAGATTACCAATTTTGGTAGTGCTTTTAGACATACTGATATAGTAACAAAATCGAACAGCCTGTCTTTTGTCCACATATTAACGACGTTATTAACAATTATGTATATGTGTGGCGATTAGATTATTTACAGCTAATATTAGGTGTATTAATGCGTGCTAGACGCTACAAATAATGCATTAACCGTCAGAAAAGACGTCGTTTATACACATACCCACTTAGTTATCCACACATTTTGTCTGAGATTGTCTTAAATACTACGCAGTGTATAAAAGCCCTGTAATTAGGCGTGTATTTCTATTAGTACCTATAAATCTAATAGACACATGACTTTTACTAATTGCTCAAGTGCCAATGCCTAGAGGTCACTCGAAAAGTTGAAGACTTCTGAATTATGCGTACAATAGGTATCGGCAACGTAGTGAAGTCGCGGGATTAGTATAGTGGTAGAACACATCCTTGCCATGGATGAGACGGGGGTTCGATTCTCCCATCCCGCACCGAATAAACGAAGTGAATGAGGAAGGATATAGAACATGCATTTATGCATGTTCGTGGGAGATCGAAGACCGCAGGCATATCGCGAGCACTGCGCAGCGATGCCGAGGTGCGGCCTGCGAGCCCGCAAAATAAGGAGTATAACGACTATATTTCGCGAGGACTTGTAGGCGATTCTCCCATCCCGCACTAAGTAATAAAATCATCAGGCTTGCCCTGGTGATTTTATGCTTCTAGTTCGGGTATGAAGTGAATCAAACTGTTGAAAGGGCTGGAAAACGATAGTTTTCCGTGAAGGAGAGCAACCCTTGTTATGTAGCAAGGGTGTTGAGAACCGTGGGTTCTTAAAGAGCGACAAAGTCGCGAGTGAGATATCAAAGCGTCTCCCATCCCGCACTATCCGGTTTGAAGGGGTTTTGTGCTCCTTGTGTAGATAGCGCAGCCTCTCCCTGCCTAGAACTACTCTCGTTTTCCGCTCTCATCTACATTGGCTGCTGCTTCCTTCTCGATAGCCTTCACGAGCTTGAAGTCGGCTTCTGTTAGTCCCTCCTTTTCATGTGTGGTGACCATGCAGACAACACTATTGTAGGAAATACAGATATCAGGGTGATGCTGCATCTCCTCTGCATGCACAGCAATGGCGTTGACAAACCTCATAGCTTCCTTAAAGTCATTAAAACGGTACTCCTTTTGCATTAATCCACCAGATTCATCCGTCTCCCAGCCATCAAGATGCTCTATTCTCGCCTCAACCTGTGATTGTGATAGTTTTTTCATATGATTTTGTTACATGAATAACATACTTCCCTGTTCGTATGGTTACAGTATACGGTACACAAGAAACATTTTAAGCTAAATACAATACGCAAGCCAAGAAATGGGCTTACTCTTCCAGCCTTAATGGGGTTCGTTGCATGTGTAACAAGGATTCGGCCATGAATAATTTTACTAACGTAAAATTATTCATGACACTGCCTCGTGGTTTCCGCCTTGACTACACTAAACACAAACACTACTGCGGCTTTCGAGTCCTTACAAAAGGGTAGAATTACACTTTCTTCGAGTTCTCGCTCTCTTTGTTTGCTGTGCACTCGGAAGGATTCACCGTCAGCTCTCATCAATATTTTCTTCAGTGGCTTTGAAAATATTGTGAGGCTCCTGGCCGGACTCGTGCGTCCCGCTAAAGCGGCACATCACTCCGTCTTTCGAACCCTTACGTAAGTCAATAAATTGACTTACTCCGAATGCTCGCTCATTTTATTCGCTGTGCACTCGGAAGGATTCGAACCCTCAACCTGCTGATCCGAAGTCAGCTGCTCTATCCAGTTGAGCTACGAGTGCATGATATACTTCTGTCACAGACGAATCAGACTAACCCCATACATACTAGCAAATATATGACAAAAAGCGACATCAGAATTCCATCCGAGGTTACCCGTGTAACAAATCAGCTGTACGAAGCTGGATATGAAGCCTACATTGTAGGTGGATGTGTACGCGACATTCTTCGTGGTGCTACTCCAAAAGATTGGGATATAACGACAAATGCCCTGCCTGATGAAATGATGGATGTCTTTGAGCATGCTCATTACGACAATGAGTTTGGAACGGTTCGTGTCATAAACGACACAGAGGATAAGCGGCTAAAGGTAATCGAGATCACAACCTACAGAACCGAGGATAGTTACACGGATAACAGACACCCTGATAATATTCAGTTTTCGGACTCAATCAGTGAAGACCTGAAGCGTCGTGACTTTACCATCAATGCCTTAGCTCTGGATCTTCAAAATGTTTCACGTGACAACACAATTGTTGTTACACCTGAAACACTCATTGATGAGCATGGCGGACTGGTTGACCTTCAAAAGCGCCAGCTTCGGGCTGTCGGTGAACCTCAGGAGCGATTCCGGGAAGATGCACTGCGAATAGTAAGAGCTATTCGGTTTGCAGCTGAGCTTTCGATTGATATCGAAGAATACACCTTATCCGCCATGCAGAGTGAAGTAAATCGATTAAATGATGTAGCAATTGAGCGTATTCGGGATGAATTTCTGAAGATTGTTTCCTGTGAAACTCCTAAACTGGGTCTAGAAATAGCCCAAAAGATAGGAGCCTTGGAGATTTTTATACCTGAGCTTAGCGACACGATAGAAGTTGGCCAGAATCAGGCTCACTCATATGATCTATGGGAGCACCTAACTCGTGCCTGCCAAACTGCCGCAGACAAGGGATGGCCATTGCATATACGACTATCAGCACTTTTCCATGATATTGCCAAGGTGCATACCAAGGAGTGGTCAGATGAGCGTAATGATTGGAGTTTTCATAACCATGAAGTTGTCGGAGCTCGCGTGACCGAGAATATACTTAGACGATTAAAACTACCTAAGGATCTAGTTTCACAGGTAACAAATTTAGTACGTTGGCACATGTTTTTCTCTGACACTGATGAAATAACCCATTCTGCTGTTCGGCGCCTGGTTCAGAATGTTGGTAAGGAGAATGTCTGGGATCTTATGAAAGTGCGTAGAGCTGACAGATTAGGAATGGGACGCCCGAAAGAAGAACCATACAGGCTGCGTAAGTACCAATCAATGATTGAGGAGGTAATGCGTGACCCGGTATCAGTGGATAAATTAGCGATAGATGGCAATGATGTTATTCGTGAAACACGTGAGGAGCCCGGAAAGCGCATTGGTTGGATACTTCATGCGCTGCTAGAGGATGTTCTTGATGATCCTGATATAAATAAAAAAGACACTCTTATTAAGAAGTCACAGAAGCTGAGCACTCTTTCGGACAATGATCTCGAAGATAAGGGAACCAAAGGACAGAAGGAAAAAGAACGACTGGAACAGGAAGCAGTAAAAGACATTCGATCAAAGTATCACGTAAAGTAACCCGAGTTAAGATTATATCCCTCAAGACAGTGTGGAATGTTACCTGTGTAACCTGCTTTAAAGTTACACATATAACAAAACACCCCTCTGGAGGGGTGTTTTGATGGTCAAGAGAGAGAAAAATAATATAAACATTCATAAGAATAGAATGAAGTGTAGTTGCCACAGCCGCGTGGACATACGCTCCAGCCACAGGAGCCACGTCACGCATTAAAATGTCCAAAAGAACATGCCGAGATCAGTTACGTCTTTTACGATATAATCTGTGTCGGTCTGATTTAAATACTACGCGTATTAAAAGACATGTAAAGGACTTTACTGTGGATAACTGTCTTAACAAGTGTATAAGTGTCTTTTATAGTTTATCCATCCCTTACATTAGGGGTAAATTTCGCCGCTTATTATAAGTCTAGTCTTTCACTAATGTGAATGTGTCTTTTTATTTAATTTTGTTCTGGACTCCTGTCGGTAATATCTACCGCATATGACATCTTAACGACTTATCAATGACATGAGTATTCGTACTTTCAATTTGTAATCGACTAATTTGTGTATGCAAAAACTCTCTAAATCCAGTTTTCTTTTGCATTTGGTCTCATTTCGTGCTACCTTTCTAAATGTAATATGGCACTTACAACACGAAAAAAATTAAATGAGTTGAAGAAGACTCGTCGACACGACGAAGATGATGGATCGCCGGAAAGTCAGATCGCGATTCTTACTCGTCGTATCAATGAATTGACCTCACACCTAAAACGCAACCAGCGTGATAAGCATTCACGCAAGGGTCTTTTGGGTCTTGTCGAGAAACGACGCAAGCAGATCAACTATCTTATTGATACTAATCCTGATGCATACAATAAAGTTGCAAAGGAGCTTGGTTTGAAAACACTCAGCGAGCGTCGACCAAAACCAGAAGAGGAGGAAGAGGAGTAATCCTCGGTGCCTTTTAATTACATTTCCGTCCAAGATTTTTAGTACTAACTTTTTATTTTATGGCCTCAATTAAACATTCAGCCCAACATGTGGGCGTATTTATCGATACACAGAACTTATACCACTCAGCAAAGCATCTTTACAACGCAAAGGTTAACTTCAAAAACGTTCTACAGGAATCAGTTGGAGACCGCCAGCTTGTTCGTGCAATTGCGTACGTTATCTCTACCGAAAGTGGTGAGGAGCAGGGGTTCTTTGACGCATTAGAAAAGATTGGTATCGAAACATGTGTTAAGGACCTTCAGATATTCTCCGGTGGAGCCAAAAAAGCTGACTGGGATGTTGGTCTTGCTGTTGACGCTATTAAGCTAGCACCACGACTGGACACTGTTATCCTTGCAACAGGGGACGGTGACTTTACTGACCTTGTAGAGTACCTACAGATCAACAAAGGGTGTCAGGTGGAGGTTGTCTCATTCCGACGCTCATCCTCAGCACAACTGATCGAAGTAGCTGATGACTTTCTTGATTTTGATGAAGCTCAGGATACATTCCTTATAAAGTAGGAGAGACATGTCTGGCTTTAATTAAAAAAACCGCCTCTGAGGCGGTTTTTTAATACGTTCTTTGTGTATATATCTACGCCAAGTAAACCTAAGCTGCTTTTGCCTGATCTTCTGCATCATCCTCGGCAATTTGCTGCTCCTTCATTTTCTCTAGTTTTTCAAGCGTCTTTTGATCAAGCTTCTCTCGAATTGGATAGGTTGTGTGTTCAAAACCGGATGAGTCCACATACGCATTCTTCCCAACAGGCTTTTCATTAGTTGACTCAAACTGATCTTCATCGCTATTTACCTCTACATCAGACGATTCAGCCTGTTCAGCAGACTGCTTTTCTTCGTTATTTTCACCCGATGTTGAAGATGGAAAGCTTTCAAGTCCCATATTGACTGCAGTATAGCACAATTCGCTATCTGCTATAATTACGGTAAAATTAGACCAATGGAAAATGATGATAACAACTCAAATGATGATCGACCCTCCACATCGAAGCTTTTAGGAACGTCTCCGGAGCAAATAAAACGCCAAAATGGAGGAGGGGATGAGGCGGTCTACCGAAACGAAGCCCCGAAACATACGCTGTACAATTTGTATATCGGCACTGCCAGCATAATCCTGGTGATTCTCGGGATAGTAATTCTTGGAATCTGGTTTTTTTCTGCACCAAATGACGGTGGTGAGGAGACGGTGTCAATTACGCCTGAACGGTTTTTTGCAATTAACGATCGTGAAGAAATACAGCTGCAAACCTCTACTGACATCCAGCAGCGCCTGAAAACACTACGGGAGACCGATCTGGCTGCTGAATCATTTCTGCAGATATACTTTACTCAGACATCTGAGAAAGGGAAGCGCCTGGTGACTGGGCCAGGTCTACTACAGCGACTTTCTGAAGGCCGTCAATCAATTGCTCCTTATATTAACGATGCATACATGCTTGGCTACTACACCGATGCTGAAGGAGCTCAGTATCCATATCTTGTGTTCAAGGTACGTGATTACGAAAGATCATACGGAACCTTGCTGCAAACGGAATCAACGCTCGTATCCGACTTACGAGAACTGTCATTCCCGCCCGTAGCTGAATTTAGTGATGCTATTATCCTTAACCAGGATGTACGAGTCGCAACCGGTGGTGCTGGGCGATACTTGTATTACTCATTTCCACGTCGTGACACGCTGGTCATAACAACAAACGAGACCGTGCTCCGAGAGATTTTCAATCGACTGTAAGTGATTATTCATACAAGAGACATGCTAATATGCACTCATCATGGAAAATAATATCGATACAAAAAAATACAAAACATTACTAGAAAAGGAGCAGAAAGAACTAGAGGAGGACCTCGCAACACTTGGACGCATTAATCCTGACAACGAAGATGATTGGGAGGTGGTAAAGGAGGATTTGAATGTACTTGATTCAGACTTTAACGAGCTAGCCGATGAGTTTGAGGAATTCGAAGAAGATGCCGCAATCCTTAATGAGTTAGAGATCAGACTTCGACAGGTACGACACGCACTTGAGAAGATAGACGGGAATGAGCAGGCAGGGAAGTATGGCATCTGCGAAGTTTCCGGAAAGCAAATCTCGAAGGAGCGGCTTGATATCAATCCAGCAGCTCGCGCCGGAGCAGATGATGTCGATAAACTACATCCGCTATACCCAAATCAGGATGATTAATTGTCTACATCATCTTTTAATCTGCGAACATTCTTGCCCACTTGAGTGTGGAGACTAATTAGTTATTCGAGACATTGCCAATTGTCCCTTTTTCATCACTGCATGCTTTGTGTTACACGCTATATCATTATATGTACCAACCATCAGATAAAATCTTAGAAAGCTATGCCGATGTACTGGTTAACTTTGCCCTTAATAATGGAAAGGGGATAGAACCGGGTGATGTTGTATATCTACAGGTACCAGAGGTGGCGAAACCCCTTTTTGTAGCACTTTACAAAGCCATCACAAAAGCTGATGGAAATATTATTAGTCACTACACGCCATGCTTGGATGAAACCCACAATCACAGGCGTGATTTCTACGAGCATGCAAATGACAAGCAGCTGAATCATTTTCCTGAGAAATACTATCGCGGCCTCATCGATGCCACTGATCATATGCTGATGATCAGTGCTGATACCGACAAGCGGGCTCTCAAAGGTATCGACAGCAAGAAGCTGATGACACGTGGTCAGGCCATGCGGCCATTTCTCGATTGGCGGCTTGAAAAAGAAGGGAAGGGCAATCTCAGCTGGACCATTGCCGCCTACGGTACGCAGGCGGCTGCTGATGAGGCCGGCCTGTCACTGGAGGAGTACTGGAACGAAATCATTCATGCCTGCTATCTGGATATGGATGACTCCATCGCTGAGTGGAAGAAAACAGATGCAAAGATACAAGAAATTATTGGTCGACTGAATGAAATGCCGATAGAAAAGATTCATGTCGAAGCAGATAATATTGATTTACATATTAAAATTGGAGAAAGACGCCGCTGGGAAGGAGGTGGCGGCTCCAACATTCCTAGCTACGAGATCTTCACCTCACCCGACTGGCGTGGCACCGAGGGTACTATTGCCTTCAACCAGCCGCTCTATCGCTACGGCAATCTCATAAAGGGGATTAAGCTCACATTCAAAAACGGCAAGGTGGTAGATGCCAGTGCAGAAGAAAATGAGCAAGTTTTAAAGGATATGATTGCCACCGACGGTGCCGACAAAGTCGGGGAGTTCTCGCTTACCGATAAACGCTTCTCACGTATTGGCAAGTTCATGGCGGAGACACTTTTCGATGAGAATACCGGCGCCGAGCACGGCAACACCCACATTGCTCTCGGACAGGCCTACAAAAGCTGCCTGGATGGTGATGAGAGCCAGCTGAACGAGGAAGAATGGGAGGAGCTCGGCTTTAACAGCTCCTCAGCCCACACCGACATCATCTCCACGCAGCCCCGCACAGCAACCGCAACACTCAAGGATGGCTCGAAAGTAGTTATCTATAAAGACGGAGAGTTTCAGGTGTAGTTCTTGTCTACATATCATCCTTTAAACGCATTGATTCCTAGATGATACACTGAATGTAATGACAGATGAGGGAGACAAGGGAACACAAGATATAAAAGGCTTTGCCACCGTCAAGGCTGCCCAGACCACCATGCTTCAGGCGCAGATGATAGACGTGGAGGTCGATATTCTCCGTGGGCTCCACTCCTTTACCGTGGTTGGCCTGGCCGGTAAAGCCGTCGATGAATCGCGCGACCGCGTCAGCGCCGCCATCAAAAACGCCGGCTATGAAACTCCCAAAAAGAAGAACCAGAAGGTCGTCATTGCCCTGGCTCCTGCTGATATTAAAAAGAGCGGGCCGGTCTTTGACCTAGCGATTGCTGTTTGTTATCTGTTGGCCGATGAGCAGATCAATGGGAAGGTGGACGAGACTGTCTTCCTGGGCGAGCTGTCCCTGGATGGACGGCTGCGACCGATTAATGGTGTGCTACCGCTAGCTCGCCACGCCAAGGACTGTGACTTTAAAAGTGTGATTGTACCGGCAGAGAACGCCGAGGAGGCAGCACTAATAGACGGGATTGATGTCCTGGCCGCCGAGACGCTGGCGGAGGTCATCGACCACGTTGACATAGCAAAGGATTTTAGTATCAAACCACAGCCAAAGACAGAGATTGAGGTCGAGAGAGGTCAGTTCACCACTGATTTTGCCGATATTCGCGGCAACGAGGTCGCCAAGCGGGGGCTGGAGATTGCCGCCGCTGGCGGACACAACATCCTGCTTTTCGGCCCACCCGGGACAGGGAAGACAATGCTAGCTCGCGCCTTCACCTCCATTCTGCCGCCACTCTCTGCCGACCAGCGACTTGAGGTCACCAGTATCCACTCAGCGGCCGGGGAAACGAATGAAGTCCTCCTGACCCGCCCGCCGTTTCGGGCTCCACACCATACTGCCAGCTACGTCGCAGTAGCCGGTGGTGGAACGATACCCAAGCCAGGGGAAGTGACACTCGCACATCGGGGTGTGCTTTTTCTAGATGAGTTCCCGGAGTTTTCTCGTCGGGTAATTGAGGCCCTACGTCAGCCGCTGGAGGACAGACTGGTGCGGATCACTCGCTCGCGAGCTAAGGCCGAGTTTCCAGCCAACTTCATCCTCCTGGCAGCCATGAATCCATGCCCCTGCGGTAACTTCGGCTCAGAGAAAGAATGTATTTGCAGCCCACAGGCACGTGAAAAGTATAAAAAGAAAATTTCTGGCCCAATCCTGGACCGGATTGATATGTGGATCGAGGTGGCCGAGGTGGATCATGAAAAGCTGGCCGAGAAGCACGAGGGGGAAGAGAGCAAGGTGGTGCGAAAGCGGGTAAAGCAAGCCAGAGATCAGCAAGGTAAGCGATTTGCAGATGGAGACGCCAGCACCAACAGCGACATGACAGCAGCCGACATTGATAAGCACATCAATTTAGATACTAAGACCAAAAAGCTCCTCACCCAGTCAGCCCAGAAGCTCGGCCTGTCTGCGCGTGGCCACCATAAGGCCGTCAAACTGGCTCGCACCATTGCTGACCTCGATGGTAGTAAAAAAATTGCGGAAGAACACCTTCTTGAAGCCCTCCAATACCGACCAAAGGAGTGGGGGTAACGAAAAAAGACCGAGCTGGAGAATCCAGTCGGTCTTTTTAATTTAGTGGTCACCCTCTAACTAAGCAACAGCTGACCCTTCATACACTGGATTTTCTTCCGCTTTTAAACGACGAAATAAATCTAGGGCACGAGCTCGCTTAGAACTTTTCTGATGTGCGGTAAGTGTAATCTTACCATTGCCGAGATGATCTTCCCATACAAGCATCGCAGGATTACTCAGATAACAAAGTGAGCAGGCAGCAGCGGCATTTCTATACATGCCTTCACGAAGATCCCCGTTCCATCGCTCTTCATGTTGCTGATAGCAATTACCAACTAGTACTGGATGATCTTGATCTTCTGCTCCAAACTCCCAATCAAACTCATCAAGTAGCTCCTTTAGAAGATCTTGTGAATAAGGTAAAGAGAGAGTAACCGTTTCTTTTTCTAAAGATTTCATAGAATCACCTTTTATTTTTTTTATTGTTTAATTTAAAGTAAGTTCATGATTATAATATACTACATTAGTAGACTTGTCAAGGCTTACCTGAGCATAAAAAACACGCCCGAGGTAGGCGCTTTATCAAAATATATTTAGTCATCTTACTATTTAATCTACCAACTTAACCTCGGTCAATACGTTATAAAAAGCTCAGTGCCACATCAGACGTGGTGCCAGCCGGCTTATATAAGTATAAACCTCTTATCTAGCAAAACATTAATCAGTCCAACGGCTCAGGCCGGCAAATATGTGCGCACACCACTATCTATTGTAGATATTTCAATAACAAAAATGGCCGTCGAGGAGACGGTCATTACCCCGAAGCACTCATGTGCGTAAGAATAAAGCCCATCACCTTCGCAGAGAAGGTGATGGGCGGCTTTCTGGGTCGGTATTACTTATCTCTCGAAAAACCACTCCACGCCTTCTGCTCAAGTCGGCAAGCATATTCGCATATTAAAAGACGCAATAGATATCTAATTAAACGGATTCGCCGCCCCACGTACCTCAAAGTGAAGGTGAGGACCGGTTGATCGCCCAGTGCTTCCCATATACCCGATAACCTGCCCTTGCACCACCTGCTGTCCACGAGAGATAATCACACTAGAAAGGTGAGAGTAGAGTGTTCGCGTTCCATTTGGGTGCTCGATGACAATGAACTTGCCGTACCCGCCATTCCAGCCACTATTCACACTGGTAACAACACGCCCAGAGGCTGATGCAAAAATAGATGTACCGGTTGGAGCTCCAAAGTCCACAGCATTATATCCATGCGATCTCTGTGTGACGACTGATCCAGGTACCGGGTGGATGTAGTAACCGCTGCTTACGGATGTGGTCTGAACTGATGTGACAGCAGCACCGCCAGCAACCTGCACATTAGCCGACTGTGTTGAGCGAGTCTTGGCTGCCACTTTAGGCATTTCACCACCAGGAACATCAATTATTGACCCTATGGAAAGTGTGTCATCCGGCTCAAACTGGTTATACTCTCGAATCTCCTCCAGAGATGCATCGTATCGATTCGCAATAGACTCTAATGTGTCACCTTCCTTTGCTTCATGACGAACACCAGAAACAGGCAGGATAACCAGAACATCCGATGGACTAATGTTTCCACCCTTGATGTTATTTGCCCAGACGACGGTGTCGACTGATACACCAAACATCTCGGCCACTTCGCTTAGGGTGTCACCTTCGCGTACTACATAAATGCTGGCCTGCTTGTTGGCGGTAACATAATTGGATGCAGCCGGATCATCACTTTGTGGACTTTGAGGAGCGACAACTGCTGCGTCACCAATAACCTCAATTGCTGGACCACCGGTTGCGCCAGAGATATCAGACATAAGCCCCGGCTGCTGAATAGACATGGTTTGCAGATTGTCATCAGACATGCCGGCTTCACCCGTATGCGCCAAAATTGGTGTGGCATTAAGAGCAATAGCTGCAATAATAAATACACCAATCACCGCCAAAGAAGTGATGGATGCGAGGGAACGGTATGTTAGCTGAGTCGAATGATGTGGTTGCTCAGCGTCCTGTATGATAGATTTAATAAGTCAAGAAAAGTAAGCAAGATAGCGGTAGAATCAAGAAAACGGTCAATCACAATCAGTCTGTTAGTCAGCGAATCGGGAATGAGCTTATTACGAGTACAAAGGTGATTATAGCGAGCCTGTATGCAGTGTCAAGGAGTATATGTGGATTAAAATTATCAACCTTTTTCATAATTTTGCTAAAAATATACGGAGCAAGCGAGAAGTGTTACAGTGACTCGTGATGCATGATTTTCTCAATGAACTAAATGAAGCCCAGCACGCCGCGGTGACCCACAAGAAGGGACCACTGAAGGTGATAGCCGGTGCAGGGACCGGAAAGACGCGTGTCATCACACGACGAATCGCGTACCTTATTCATGAGCACGGCGTAGACCCAAAGCAGATTCTTGCCATTACCTTTACAAACAAGGCAGCTACCGAAATGAAGGAGCGCATCGCTAAACTTACCGATGCGGATAGCAGCCCGACAATCTCAACCTTTCATGCCCTGGGTGCGAGAATTCTACGCCAGTACGGTCCAAAACTCGGGATTGACTCCGGCTTTATTATTCGCGACCAGGGTCAAAGCAAGACAATGCTTAAAAATCTTATCAAGGCAGCCGGGTATGACCCAAAGCAGTGGAAGCCAAAAAGTATTCAACGAGCTATTAATAACTACAAAAGTGAAGGACTGGCAGCAGAGGACTTTGACCCCGGACCAACTCAGTCAGGGAAGAAGTTGATCGTTGCCGAAATCTGGCCACGGTATGAAGCTCAGTTACGCAAAGAGAATGCGCTTGATTTCTCTGATCTCATTCTTCGCCCATATCAGCTACTACGAGATCACTCAGATGTGCGCGAGGCGCTTCAGAACCGTTGGCGTCATATTCATGTTGATGAGTACCAGGATACAAGCCGGCTGCAGTACAAGCTGGTCAAGCTTCTGGCTGGAGATATATCGGATGTCTTTGTGGTTGGTGATGGTGATCAGACCATCTACACCTGGCGTGGAGCTACGCTGGATAACATTCTATCCTTTGAAGATGATTTTACCGATGCTAGCACCATTACGCTTTCACAAAACTACCGTTCTACCAAGCGAATCCTGCAGGCCGCCAATGACATCATTAAAAAAAATGACCAGCGAGAAGACAAGGAACTAGTAACCGGAAACAAGGATGGTGAGAAGCTGCGTCTGGTGAATGAGAAAGCTGAGGCTGATGCAATGGCCGAGACCTTCATGCAGTACGCTCGCAGCGGTGGTGAACTTTCAGACTGGGTGGTGCTGTACCGAACAAACTTTCAGTCACGAGTTATTGAGGAAACACTAAATCGGGCCGGAATAAGCTACCAGATCACCGGCACCGGCTTCTTTCAACGGGCTGAGGTGCGGGATGTGCTGGCGTACGTGACCTATGCACTGAATCGTGAGTCAACTACTGATATGGAGCGAATTATAAATACACCACGCCGAGGAATCGGAAAGAAAACAGTACAAAAAGTGTTAGATGATCAACTAGAGAAACTCTCAACCAACCGAAGAGAGTCGGTTGAGAACTTCTTCACCTTGATGGATGAGCTAGCATCCGTGATTGCAAATAATCCACCAAGCGAAGCGTTGGAGAAAATTATAAAAAAGACCGGTCTTCAGTCTGAGCTTGCGAAAAAGAAGGAGGATGAAGAGCGGCTAGAGAACGTTTACGAGTTGGTATCGGTAGCTGCCGAGTACGATGCCGAGTACACCGGAGACGAAACAGCCATGCGCAGCTTTTTAGAAAACGCCACGCTGGCCAGTGATCAAGATAATGTCTCGGAAACTGGGGTACAGCTGATGACGGTGCATGCAGCCAAGGGCTTGGAGTTTCCCAACGTCTGGATCTGTGGAATGGAGGAGGACCTGTTTCCCCGTAATAAAGACGGAGACCGTGAACGCGGAGAAGAAGAACGGCGACTCTTCTATGTGGCTCTTACTCGCGCCCAGGAACAGGTAGTACTGTCACACGCCAAGTCGCGGCGACTTTTCGGTGATCGTGAATGGAAGGTACCCAGCCCATTTCTGGACGACATCACCAATGATTTAATTGCCCAGGATGATGATGGAGAGGTTGGGGATGGAGAGGATGTTGTCTTCTTTGATTAAAAATCTATTACGGACAGTGATTTGCGCACATTCTTGCGCACTTGAGTGCTTCGATTTACTGGTATTTCGATAGATAAGAAATTTATACTTTTGTAAGCCGACCGGCACCCTGTACACCAGGGCACCGGTCTTGTATTTACCCACTCGAGCCGTTGGGCTCCCTGGTATTTCTCGATACGAGGATTTAAGTTTAGGGTGCTAAGTGACACCAGCAATGTGTCTTCCGGCCTGAGACACTCGGATTCAAGTACTTTCATCCTGCCAGGCTGGTATGTATTATGGATACACACAGGACGAAATAGAGTTGTTATATAACAGATTTAGTTTTGTTATATAACAGATTATTTCTTGTTATATAACACTTTTTATTATGGGAGAAAACTTAGGACAGCATTTTTTAAAGGATAAAGAAGCTCTGGAGGCCATTGTGGCTGCCGGGGATGTATCAAGTCACGACACAGTGCTTGAGGTCGGGCCAGGGGAAGGTGTGCTTACCTCACCACTTCTGGAGGCTGGTGCAAAGGTGATAGCAGTTGAGAAGGATCCAGCCTTGGTATCTGAGCTACAGGAAAAATTTAGTAGCCAGATCGCTGATGGTCAGCTGGAAGTACATGAATCTGATATCCGCGACCTTTCTATTAAAGACCTAATTGGAGACACAGAATACAAGGTAATTGCCAATATTCCGTATTACCTTACCGGAAAACTGATCCAGACAACCCTTTCAGACCAGCATCAACCCACACAAGTTGTACTTCTGATCCAGAAAGAGGTAGCCGAGCGAATAATCGCAGCTAATGGTAAGGAAAGTATCCTGTCACTGAGTGTAAAAGCATACGGAACTCCGGAAATAACCCGAATTGTGCCACCAGAGAGCTTCGAGCCAGCTCCGAGGGTTGAGTCAGCTGTTATTAAAATTACCGCTATATCTCGGGACTTTTTTAGTGACTTAGATGAAGAAGACTTCTTTTCTCTTATAAAGAGAGGCTATGGGCATAAACGTAAGACACTGGCCAATAATCTTGATACCGATCCACGTTTCAATAAAAAACAAGCTGAAAAAGTATTGACAGAGATGAGCCTTAGTAAGCGTATTCGCGCCGAAAAACTGTCCACCACAGACTGGAAGCAGCTCTTAGGGCAGTTATCCACAAGTAATTCATAGTTCAAATTTTCTTTTGCTATCATATATTTAGTGAACTCGTCCTATCTACCATCAAAAAAGGTCTGGATCCTCATCGGAATTATTCTGGTAATTTCGGTTGGGTTTTTATTATTAAGCGGTGACGAGGAAAATCCCTCCATTGTGACGCAGATTACAGAGCGAATTAGTGGTAATAATGTTGACGGCAGTGGCTTTCTTGGTTTTGGTGCTTCAAGCAATCCAGACCGGCCAGAATTTTCTAACAACAAAACTACTAAAGCATGGCAGGATCTATTTCCATACATGGCTTCATATGTGTCCGTAAGTGGTGAGAAGGAGATCGCTGAAGGTGAACTGGATCGATTAACTGAAAGAGTCGCAGAAGAGGTTCAGAATGAAGAGATTGACCTGTATACCAATTCCGATGTTCGTGTTATTACCAATGCAGACTTTGATGATCTTGATGACTACTTTGAAGACATGACGACGCTTGTAACTGAGTATTATGCTGAGACAAATATGGAAGATGAGCTGTTAATATTCGCTGAAGCATCAAGTGACGGAGAACCGACAGAAAGCGAGTTGCAGGAATTGGTTGTAATAGCCAGTGATTATGAATCACTGGCGGCAGAACTGATTGACTTACGAGTCCCGGCCTCATTAACAACCCTGCATCTAGACATGGTGAATAATTATGTAAGGCTCGGTAACGCCACTCTAAATATGTCAGCACTGCAAACTGATCCAGTGCGATCAATGGTAGGCCTGGAAGGCTACCAGAATCTGATTGATGAGCAGCTGCTCATCAATGAAGCACTTGGTGAGGAAATTGGACGCCAAGCACGTATATTAGCCGAATCAGAATAAACAATTATGCAATTTTCAATATTTAAAAAAGTAGTATCGGTCAGTATGGCAGTTATGTTTATTCTTTCCTCATCAGGACTCGGCATGATGACACCACGCCATGCAGAGGCACAAGAAATTGTAGATTTCGTTATTGGTGGGGCTCAGGTTCTGGATGGTTGTGATGGCATAACCGGATCAAAGTACCAGGAAATAGCCACCCAACTTGGAATTGATCTTGAAGGAGGAGTACGAGCAGGGCTTTCTGATCTTGGGGGAAGGTTGCAGGATCCCGCCAGTGACTTGGGGGGCAGCATCCTTGACGGCCTTTCAAGTCTTGGTAGCAAACTAGGTGATTCAGCTATCGGTGATGCAATTGGTTCACTTGGAAGCAGTATTGGTGATGCATTCGGCGGCGCAGGAAGTGGTATTGGTGATGCAATCGGTAGTGTTGCCGGTGTGCTAGGAGGACCTGTTGGAGGTATTTTAGGAAGTGTTGTTGGAGGCCTCTTTGGTGGCGGTGGAGGGCCGGATAAAGTAGCTGAAGAAGGCCTTCGTAAAATAGTACAGCAAGGGCAACGAATCGCACAGTTCAACCAGCAAAAAATCATTGAAAAGGATCGATGTCTTGACTCATTAGCTCGTCAGGCCGGACAGACCGCACTGCGCAACTTTACCAGCGCATCGGTAGATTGGCTGAATGACGGCTTTGAACGCGGAGGAAAGGAGGGCAACCGTGCTTTTGTGCAGGATTTAAGCCTCTTTGTTGCTGAAGTATCAGATGTAGAGATAAAAGATTTCGCAGCAGAGTCCTCCTCATTAAGTGGTGCCTTTTCAAATACATGCAACTCATTTAGTCAATCTGTTTTCAGTACTATTGTAAGTAATTATTTTGCCAACACGCCAGGGAGTGGAGTAGATCAAGGCAATATTAGAAGCACAACAGTAGGCAGTGGAAATTGCCTGACCACAGAAAATTTTCTTCGTGGTGACTTTTCTGACGGGGGATGGGATAGTCTAGCTCAGAGCGTTTCAGACAGTGATCAAAACCCAATCGGTTCATTTCTACGCCAAAGCAGTGGCCTTAATCAACGTATTAGTGAGGCAGAACAGAATGAGCGTGAGGAGCTGCAGTGGGGGCAAGGATTTCTTGCTAACGAAAGCGGAGGATTTACCCCAGCAAGTGTTGTGAATGGAATTAGTAACCGACTATTCGAAAGTGATTTTAACCGTCTGGAGCTTATCGATGAAATGGGTGAGGTTGCTGGTAGCTTTGCAAAATCACTAATCGGTAAGGTGACTGGTCTTAGTGATGATGGAAGTAGCACACTCAATGCAGGAACTGGTTTATCAACACTAGACCCGAACAATACTGTTGGTGGTGATTCAGGGCAGGAGTACAGCTATCTCGCAGAGTCATTGCGAAACCGAGTTGCCGACCAGTTAGCCATCGAAGAAGAGGTACAGCTGGCAATATCAGATGTACTGCCGCTATATGTCAGTAACGGAGGTCAGGTTGATGCACTAATAAATGAAATGCGCACCTGCTTAGAAACTACTGACTTCACCAGCCGAAACGCTGCTGAGCTACTTGGTAGCATTGTTGATAACAAAGAGCGTTTTGAAAGCACAGTACTACAAAATCGAGTACGCATTGACTGGCGTGGTGAGGATATCTTCTGGCAGGGGGTGATCCGAGAAGAATCACGAAAGATGATCGGCTGGACCGGCACCGATTACGACTGGGCCAATGATGGAGTCGAGCGTTACGGAACACAGGGTTTTTCAATAAGCTGTGAAGATAGAAGTGATGGAGGAAATGATGGAGGAAATGCCTCGTACGTAATCCGCCAAGAAATTCTTCCAAATCCCGAAACTGATTTCAATGGAGCCTTTCACAATCTTGAGCGGGATGAAACTGATCGTTTTGACGAGTCTGGACTGAATACAAGCTTTATTAATGATTACGATACATACACAGATCGTATAATGGATTTTGCTGCCTGGATAGATAGTCAAGCATACGCAGACCTGCTTAACTCAGAGAGGGGTAGAAACAATGTACATCCTTTGTGGATTAAATATAGAAACCGTTATTTTGGATGGGAGAGTCGTTTTGAAAGATTTATGGCAGAAGTTCACACTGTATGGGAAAAACAGATATGTGCAGTTGATGGTAGTGATGCACACTGGCAAGAGAGACTGCCAATTGTAGATCATGATGCACGAGAACATTTTCCCGACACTCCCGCCGGACAGCGTCGAGCTCAGAACGCCCAGTGTGATCTCATTCAAGAGCATGAATTCTGTATCTTCCCAGCTTATCGTGGACCACAAATTATTGCCGGTGAGATGTACCAACGTAATGCTGACGGCGAAATTGAAGAATCACGATGTCAAACACGCGGTGATGCCGGTACTCACTACTACGTCCGTAGCGGTGATACCAACTGGAGTACGCGCCAGTGTAATCTTCGCCAATCACCTCAAGGATCAGCTGTAGAGTGGGAAGGTGGATTTCTTGAAAACACTGAAGGTACTAATTTTCCGGCTTATGAGTTAAGAGAGACCGATGACCCGCTAGAGGACCAGGAGCTGACCATTAACGTGCTTCGAGCAATACAATTTGGCAATAATGCTGATCTAGTTGGTACAACCTTCAGCGAGCTGCAGCAGCAATTTGAAGGCCTCAAGACCGGTGGGCTTGAAGGAATGATCGCATCAAGCAATAACCCAAACGCTAGCAGTGATGGATTCAGGGACCTGCAGGCAGTTTACTACCAGATACAAGACAACTTTAACAACAGAAACACTGCCAGTAATCTTCGCAATAACGCTCGTACTTTTGTAGAAAACGTTCGCGAAATAAATGAAGCACTACTTGAAAGCGAGTCCTGTGAAGGAGGTAGTGAAGAGATGCGGCTGTTTGGATCCGACTTTCTAAATGACAACCCAGTACCTGAAGATAAGGAAGAAGAAGTAGAATCACTTAGTATTAACAACTTTAATGTGGCTCGCCCAATTAGATCCAGTAATTTTATTCGAGTAAGCTGGGATTCAAATGCCGGTAGCTGTTCTGTGGAATCTAACCCAAACTTGAGTGGGTGGCAAGAGGGTTCTGAGGTGGGCTCTAGCGGTTCTTTAGGACTTTCATCACCTAATGCGGGATTACTATCTATTACCTGTACACTTGGCGAGGAGAGCGACACCAGAACTGAGACATACCCCGCAAAGATCATTCTGGAAGGAGATGGGGGTGGTCGTATTATCGACTCCATATAATATTAATCACGAAAACATGTAATTCAAGCAGAGATGGTAAGACTTCGTGATGAATGTAGATTGCCAGGTATAATAAAGATACACATCATTGTTGCAGTGTGATCTTTGGTGCTAGCTATCATTTATGCCGAATTTTTCTATACAGCCAGAAACCAGAAATCGTCTCTACTCCTTCATGCTGGTGGCGGCATCCTTCCTAAGCCCAATACTTCCGGGTCAGATTAATATCGCACTCGCACAGAACACCACATTGTGGGGATTCTCTTTCGGTGGATTTATTTCCTCAATACTTGCACAGCTTGCACAGCTTATTTTCAGTGCTGTTGCCTGGATTGTTGCCCAAATCGGTTCCTTGCTCGATTTTACAATTGAGAAAATGGTGCTTAACATGGCTGATATTGTTGAAGAAATTAGTGCCATTGATGCATTATGGTCTACCTTCAGAGATCTAGGAAATATCGTCTTTATTGGCGTTCTTTTATACATCGCGATTCGAACAATTTTAAATGTTGGGAATAACTTTAACACCAAGCGAATACTGATTCGACTCGTTATCGTAGCCCTGTTTGTTAACTTTAGCCTTTTTGCCACGAAGGTGGTTATTGACACCTCTAATGTTGTGGCTCTACAATTTTATAACAGTATTCAGGTAGAGGACTGTGGGGAGGAAAATGGATGTAATATATCCCACTTCTTTGCGGATGTTACTAATATTTCTTCTGTACAAAGCCCTGCTGCTATTGAAGCAATAGAAAATGGCGGCTCGACAGAGGATGCAAACTTCAAAATTTTGATTGCTCGTATTCTAGGTATTGTCTTTTTGTCTGTGACAGGGTTTGTCATGGCGGCAATGGCTTTTCTGTTGCTGGTAAGATTTATGTTCTTGATACTTCTAATGATCGCATCTCCACTAGCTTTCATTGCCTTTGTCCTGCCCTCCACCTCTAAGATGGGTGAGAAGTGGGTGCAGGCCTTGTTTAATCAGTCTTTTTTCGCACCAATCCTGTTTGCGATGATATATATAGTGGCCGTACTTGGACTTGAGCTTGCATCCGGACTCGGTGGCGGTGGTGACCTAATGGCAGCTATTCTGGATCCAGACGGAGATAACTATGGAGTTATCATAACGTTTGTATTAATGACAGTACTAATGGCATACACGCTAGTTGTTGCCAAGGAAATAGGGGGTGAAGCCACCGCTAAAAGCATGGAACTAGGGGTTAAGGCACGTAACTGGGGTGGTGCAAAAATTTCCGGTGCTGCCGCTGCTGCTGGACGATCCTCGATTGGTCTGGGTGGGAATGCAATCTCTGAATCACGTGGGTTGAAGGATGCTGCAAAAGAAGGTGGTATGAGGGGCTTTGGTGCCCGTGCTGCACTGAAGCTCTCTAACAAGGCCGCCAATAGCAGCTTTGATGCTCGTAATACCCGGGCCGGAAAGGCGGCCGGGGTCGATGATAAAAAGCAGCGCAGCGGTGGCTTCAGAGAGGTACTGGAGGAAAAAAAGGAAAAGCGTGAGGAAGAAAAGAAGCAGATTGAACGCCTATCACCGGCAGAAAAGGCAAAGGCCGAGCGCGCCAAGATAATAAAGGAGAAGGTTGACAAAAACAAAGAAAAGACTGACAAACGCATTGACCAAGAGCAGAAAGAGGCAAGTACTGACTACAACGACAGAAAAGATCAGCTGCAAAACTGGTATGACAACACAAAGAATACAATGCAGAACGCAGAGAAGAAGACTGATGCAGATCTAAGTAATGTAGTTGATGAGCTAAAGCAGGTATCGACAGCAATCAATCAACGCAATGAACTGGAGGACAAGCTCAACCAGGCAAGGGCTGAAGATGACGAAAATATGATCAACCACTTCTCCGAGCGGCTTAGTCAGCTCGCTGACAATACCGATGGAGTCAATAATATTTCTGAGCTGAACAACCTCGAGAATCGACAAACATCACTCAAGAATAAGAAGAGTGAT
>Ga0207995_100257_pt1 | contig 21778 bp, 20 predicted proteins | sample AntDeeMetag022AM_FD_184759 | JGI IMG/M metagenome (GOLD analysis project Ga0207995, IMG submission 184759) | Saline lake microbial communities from Deep Lake, Antarctica - Antarctic Deep Lake Metagenome 022AM (SPAdes) (version 2) | ecosystem: Environmental > Aquatic > Non-marine Saline and... | reverse complement strand
ATACCCAACCACTTGTTGCGCATTAGCGCGAATTCGTTTATGAGTAGTTCATAATCAACTACTGCACTCTCGCCGTCTACGTATTTCTCTACGTCACGACTGCTCAACGCTCGCTGATAGTTTTCCAGATACTTCTTGAAAAAAGAACTGCGCAATTTACGCAGTTCAATATTCAGATAGTTTAGAATTGCTTCAATCTCTTGAAGCTGATTAAAGCGTTGCTCGACAATGCCTGGCATTTCTGCTGAGGCTTTCTCAAGACTGCCTTTAATCTTTACTTCAAGTCGGGCGTCGTCTAACTCAGATTCAAAATGATTTAATGCATCTGGAATCTTTGATATGTCGTTTGATACTTTGTGGTACCAGCCCATTGTTAGTCCTCGTCGTCTAGCACATCTAAGTCTAGATAATATACAATTGCGTCGTCTAAGACAGCGTCCATGCCCATTGCGTCTTGCAGCACAATATCGCTTACGCCTTGATCTGCAAGCAAATCAATGTACTTCTCAGCAGCTATTTCTAGCTGCTTTTTGTCCGTGTACTGCTTAAACAACATCCATACTTCGCTAACGTGCTCTTCATTCATTCCCAGCTGACTCCTCAATATGATTCTGGTCTACTTCTTCGTCATCGCTATTTACCTCTTCAGGCTTAGCTGCTTTGATCTTAAAGAAATCTTCCATTAGCATATCGAGTTTTTCACCTACCCACTTTTTGCGGAATTCCAGGTGTTCTACGCCATCTGTGTCAATGTACTTGAGACGGTTGCCTGATTTTTCCAGCAAGCCTTTCTTCTCAAATAATTCAACAAGACCTGAGTATGGATTCATGCCGCCGTCGTAGGGGATTTTTACTTGCACACTTTCAAACGGTTTTGCATAGCGTGTTTTCATTACCTTACAAGCTGCACGAATACCACGTACATCAGAAATCTTATTGCCGTCCTTGTCTTCTTTGAGCTTGAGTTTACGCATTGCAACAACTATTGAGCTAGCATAAATGAAGCCCTGTCCGCCACTGATTTTGTCATCAGGATCAAACATGTCTTGACTTGCGTATGTGTGGTTTGTGCACACAAGACCTACGTTGTATGCACCAATCATATTTACAGTGTTACGAACAAGTGACGCCAGTGCTTTGGGCTTACGACCCATATCACCTTTCATATCACCTTTCTGGAACTGATCAACGTCTGTTGGTGTCATCATCATACCAAGACTGTCAATTACGAACAGTACCTTGGGACGATCCTCTTCAGGCATATCCTTGTAGTCTTGCATGAATGTGTACATGGTCTTAGCCACGTCGTCAATCATACTCATACTCAGTTTAAGCATGTGCTCTTCAGACGTCTTAACACCCAATGCCTGCAACCATGATTCGTCAAGTGCGTTCTCTGAGTCAATCAACACCACGTAAATGCCTTGGTCCTGAGCATCTTTGATAATGTTACCTGAACAGATATAGCTTTTGCCTGCGCCTGATTCGCCTGCGAATACAGTTACCTTGCCCAGTGGAACACCTCGTTGAAAGTCTCCACTGATAAGATAGTTCAGCGCATAATTGCCAGTTGAAACCCAGTCTGTTGGGTCGTTAAAGCCAGCACTCATGCCTGTAATTGATTTTGTTAGATCCTTACGAAATTTTGATGGATCGAAAGATTTAGCCATAGTGACTCCTATATTGATTAAAAGATACTAGGGGAGGAACTCCCCTAGTTTTGGGTCTATTACTGGTTCTGACGTGAGCGAATCATTGACAGAATATCTTGGGCGCTGCCGCCTTCTGACTTCTCTTCTGACTTTGCTTCGACCTTGTCTTCAGCTTTGTCTTCAGCTTTGTCATTGTTCCAAGGAAGATCTTTTTCCTCTTCACTAACGTCAACCTTTTCGTCGGCCTTTGGTGTTGCTGCTGGCTTAGATTCAGTCTTTGCTTCTGACTTTACTGCCTTGTTAGGATCACCTGTGTTAGCACTTACGCCCGCTGGACGGAAATACTGGCTCCAACGATCAGCGTCGTATACTTCGCCGTCAACACTTGCTTCAAACATTTCCTTGATAACCTGTACTGCTGTTGCGTCAGGCTGCTTTGGAAGGAAGTCGCTCATGTCAAACAAGCCATGTTCTTCAATAGCTTTCGTCTCTTCTTCACTAAGCGGACGATCGCGTCGTGCCCAATTAGAAGTTGAGTAGTCAGCATACTGACCTTTGCTTGTCTTGTTTAAACGGAAGTCTACACCTGCGGTGTAGTCAGTTGGTAGTTCTTCCATTTCAGGATCCATAAGAGCCTGTTTGATGATCTGGAAGATCTGTGGACCAATAATAAACCTACGAATAGGATTTTCTGGTGTGGTGTCATCGCTCAATGGGTTGTCTTTTACAAACCCCTGGAAGATGTAAGAACGCTTTTTCCAGTACTTTCGACCCATGTCTTCTAGACTTGGATCTTTGAACCAACCGCGTACCTCAGAAAGGATTGGGCAAGTTTCGCCATACATTTCCATGCAAGGAACCTGTACAATTACCGGACGTGAATCCGTCTCACCTTTGATGCCAGCGAATGGCAACTTAATCATAAGCCTTTCAGCCCAGAAAAAAGTGTTTTCAGTATTGCCATCAGGAAGGAAACGTAGAGTACAGCTCTCGCCTTCTTTGATGTTCCAGAATGGGTAAATGGCTGAATCGCCTTTTGGTTGGTTACCGCCGCCTTTGTTTGCCTCTTGATCTTTCAGTTTTGCGCGAATTTCCGCTAATGATGCCATAGTAAATTGCCTCCAATGTTTTGTAATTTTGCCTATGTTTTCAGTGCCTTAGTGTGTAGCACAAGTTATATACTACACAATATTATTTATCCTGTCAACCATTTTTTTGTATAAAAATGAATGACTTAGCTGATCTTAAAGACCAGCTAATCTTCTCACAGCATCAAACTCTGTGTTGTCTTGCTGTGGTTCTTCAATTACGTTCGACCCGCTACCTGCTTGGTGCTGCTCGAACGTTTGATTGATCTGCTCAATAAACTGCTTGGCTGGATCAATGTACTGCTCGCCGTAATCTTTCTCGACCATTGTTAGTACTGCTGTTTCACCTTTTGGAAACGCACCAGTAGCACGGTCATAAAAGCTAAGAATAAACTCACTCAGTGGTGATTGCTGATCCTTTGGTTCTTCTGGCGCTGCTTCTGCTGTTAGTTTGTCAAAGTGTTGCTTTAGCTGAACTTCTTTCTTTTGGATGTGCTGTAGCATATCCTTGTCGCCGTCTTTCCAAGCGTCCATTTTAAGTGATTTCAAGTCTGCTAGCTTGCGCTTGGTTTTTTCTAGTTCGTCTTCAACACGATCACCAAATTCGTTAGCTGTTACTTCGTCCATCCACTCGCCCATTAGCTGGTTAAAGTATGACTCTATTTCCATCTCTTCTTTAGGCACGCAGTTAGGAACTTTCTTGCCGCCTTTCTTTTTCATACCAACCTGTTTGTAGTTATCCCAGCAAGGATCTTCATCTTCTGAAACATCTTTGCCCGGCTTAATGCCATAACGTCTTTTAAGCTCTTGATTAATCAACTTCGTTTGAAGACCGCGTTCGCTTCCGTCACCTGGCTTTTCGCCAACGTCTTTAGCTAGCATCTTCAACTGATCGTCAGTCATAGCACGAACTCTTTTCTGTATATCTTTAGGCTTCAAGTCACCAAAGTCCATTAGCTTGTTGAACTTTCTGCCAATGCCTTCCTCTACGTCATCGTCGTCATCTTCGCGCCAGTTACCCATTAGCTCGTTAAATCCTGACTCTATTTCCTTATCTTCTCTTGATCCAGAACCCGGTGCAACTCCGTAACGTCGCTTTAGCTCTCTGTTAATAAGCCTTACTTGAAGCTGTCGTGGTGAATAAGCAGTCGGATTACTCTTTACTTCGCCTGCTAGTGATTTAAGTTCTTGGTCACTATAGCTGCGAATTCTCTTCTTCATATCCTCAACCGGTGCTTTACCTAGGTCACCCCAGAAGAATGCCTTAGCTAGCTTTTTGCCTAAGTTGCCCATTGGGCCTTCGTCAACTTCTTCTTCGTCTTCATCATCTTCACGCCCGCAGTCAGTTTCGCCTAACAAGTCATCTGGACCTAGATCTTTAACTCTGTTTGCTTCGCCGATCAGTTTGTAGATGTACGGAAATACATCTTTTAGCTCTTCGTTAAACTGACGTATAGTAAGTTGGTCAATCCAGTTTTCTTTTACGTCTTCTGGTATTTCTTCAAACACTGGCTTCTCAAAACCTTCGTATGCTTCTTTGTAATAACCAGGCTTTTGTAAACTATCAATTCTTTTCTTGACTGTACCAATACGCTCGTGTACAACTCCCATGTACTCAGCTAGGCTTTCTGCCATAACTTTTGAACGTCCCATGTGGTTCTTAAACTTGCGTAGCTTCGACAGTTCTTCAGACAAGTCAACAATGTGTCCGCCGAAGTCGTCATAAGTGGTGCCGCCTTCAGCTACGTGACGAGCCATTGCTCTTGCGCCTGCTAGGTGCTTGTATGGATATTTGAACCTTTCACCTTCTGGGCTTTCAATGTAAATTGTTCCAATGTTTCGTGTGCGCCCTGACGGTGTTTCAGTGTCAATGTTTTCAGTATGCTTAATCACTAGTCTGGCACTGTCTATATTTTGGTAACTTAATTTTGAAGTACCATATAACTTCGATTCATTCATGCTGCTGTCTCCGGAATTCGTTGCGAGATATTGATAGTCTCGTTTCTCTAAGTTTGATTTTGTAATATTACGAACGTCAAAGTTAAGCATTCTCTTCTTTGAAAACATTCTCATTCCACGTAAAAATTCATACCACTTGCCTTTAGCTATTTCGTTTTCTGTAACACGGTCGGCGAACATAATAACGACGCCGTCCTCTTCGTCTAGTGATATACTAATCTTATCGTCATTAGTTTTATCAAAAGTAAATTCGAAGTAGCGTGCTTCAGTTGGTTCGTTAGTGACATTACCTTCACTGTCGCCAATAGTTACGCTCGGAAATCTTCCGCGTACCTTTGAAAATAACTCTTCTGCAATTGTATTTAAGTCCATAACGTATTTATCCGTTGCTACTCATAAAGATGGGCATCGGAGGATCGTAGTCGTCATCCTCGGCCTGTGTAAACGTGTTGTAAATCTTAGGATCCCAGTCTTTGAGTACAGCCATCATTCTTATAGTTAAGAGTAGCGCCGAAACTAAGTCGTCTGCGTGTCCTTGTTTTGCTTGAAAGCTAGAGCCTGTTGCAATAAAGCCTTTAAGTTCCGATATTAACGGTTTTGAGTGCACTTCCATTTTACTGTTTTCTATCATAGTCTTTAGTCGACTACAAGCGGTAATCTTTGCACCGTGAGTTGTGTTAAATCCTCGACGGAATTTCCTTACGTGCCCTTTACGCATTGGTTCTGATATAAACAGTCCCGGGATATTCTCTTCTCCTACGTCTTGTATGACTAGTAGAGCAGCTTCGCCTATGCTGTTATTTTCCACGCTCCAGTAAATGCTGTTAGGAGCTTTGATTTCGTCTTGTATGTATGCACAGATATCTTTGAGTATTCGTATCTGGCCAGGAATAGATGTCTGGTTGTGGAACCATTCTGCTACTTGTACATAGGTAGGAAGTTCAATTACCTGTATAGCAGCGTTGTCGCCGCCTGTGCCCATACTCGGGTCAAGTGCTACAGCATACGTATAACCTGCCTTAGGCTTCTTATACCAGCGTGTTTGCCCCATGTTAAGTATCGGGGTCATCCCCTCCATCTCGGACAGTTTGATTGCATTAATTAACGTCTCATCGAATATTAGGAATTCGCAGCCGTACTCACGACGAAAGCGTTCTTCACCAATACGTCCTACTTCAGCAACCTTCCATTCTTCGTCACGATCTGGGTGAGCATCCCACGGCACTGTAAATGCGTGAAAGCCGTTTATGCCTAGCGTTTGTTCGTTGCCGTGTTCGTCGAATTTCTTTTCAGCATCCTTCCAAATTGTTGCGAACGTGTCTTCGTCCGAGTTTGGTGTAGATGTTATAATAGCTCTACCACCTGTTGCTAGTGTAGGTGATATTGAAGTCCAGAATTCTTCAGCAATGTTTGGCTGTACAAACGCAAATTCGTCACAGTACAGTAGTGATATACTCATACCACGTCCCGTGTTGCCTGTAGTTGCCTGTGACACAATACGCGAGCCGTTTTCGAATTCTATACTACCTTTGTTATACGAGGTTACGCCTGCACGAATATGATCAGGACATAATTCATAGATATAGCGAATACGCTGCATAATCTCTTGCGCGCCTGAATACTTGTGTGCAGCAATTAGGATTGTTTGGTCCGGGTGGAACATTGCATACCAAGAAAGGTATACCGCAGCACATGTAGTCTTACCTGTCTGACGAGGCAACATGTTTATGTTAAAGCGATATCCGTGATAACTGGCCATCAACTCTTCTTGATAGTCATAAGGTTCAAAGAGTAGTTTGCCTTTTACCGGATGCTGTATGTATGCAAAGTTTTTTGCGAAGTAGAAATACCCCTCGTCAGGATCCATACATTTAACAAGTTGTCCTATTTGTTTTTCTGTATAGGTTTCCTGCTGGTTAGCTTTTTTGGTTAGTACGCCGTCAAGTGATTTGCTCATAGTGTATTTACTCAAGACAATAGCGCCCGGTGGCGCTATGCGAAGTTACTTCTTCTTTTTGTCTTTTGGTAAATTGCCTTTTTCTTTAGCTGCTTTGATTTTCGAGCCTTGATACTCTGCTTTTGGAGTTTCAATTTTTCCGTCACCGTCGTAATCTTTATCGGCTTTCTTCTTTTCAGAAAGTTGCGCGTATAGTCTGTCTTTGACACCCTCGACAGCCATTGCGTTGTCGCCGTCTTGCGCTTTTGCATACGCTCTCTTCTGACGGTTTAGGCCGCCTGACAAGTCTTTGGTCATATACTGGTGGTCTTGCTGCTCTTCGTCTGGCTCGTTATCGTAGCCTTCGTCGGTACTGCCTTGGATGATTTCTTGAACCTCGTTAGCAAGGGCTTCGTCAACTGATTGCCCTGCAATGGTCGCTAGATCGTCGACCATTCCATCAGAAATTGGAGCTACGTCCCAGAACTTGTCAAGTTCTTCGTCTCCCCAATCGTCAAGGTCTTTCCCGAAGTATTTTTCAGCCTTGGCCATTTCGCCAACTTCCATCATATCCTGTGATGCACCAGAATCAAGGAAAAAACGTACCAATCCATCTGGCAATGCATCTCCTAGGTCGTTTTTGTATTTAGAATACTTGTTATACCACTCACGTACAGCTTCTTCCTTGCCACCAAGTGCTCCTTCTTCGTTGTCTTCGAACGTTGGTTCTTTCATGCTTGCACTTGACTTACTAACTACCTGGCGCTGACCACGCTTGACCAACTCTTCGATTACCTCGGCTTGTTTACGACTATCCATTTTGCTAAGTTTCTGAAGAAGTCGGCCAGCATCTACGCCTGTGAACTCGTTGCTGACTGTATCTTTAAACTCGCTTTGGGCTCTGCGATCGCCTTGGGCTACTTGTTTAACCAACCCAAGTAACTTCTCGACTTCTTGGCCGCTACCTGATGACATTTCATCTACGCTTTCACCGCCTGGTGGTAGTCCGTGAACTTTTTTTTCAATTCCGCCTATGTCGTCTTCGCCTGTTGCCATTGGTTCTGGATCGCCCATAATGCCTGCTAGACGTTCCATGTCTTGACGTGCTGGCATAGGTTGCGCTGATTGCGCAGACTGATCGTTCATGCCTGCGTTACCTAGCATCTTAGCAAGGCTAGCAAGTTCGTCGGCTGTGTCAGCAGTTACGCTAATTGCTTCGTCTAACTGTTGCTTCTTGCTTTCGTCTGACGCACCTGAACCTTCTAGTTCTGTCATGCGCTGAATCATATCTTTTAAATTCTTTGTGCTGCTATCCATTGTTAGCTCCCTATTGGACTTTTTGTGTTTGCGCTATCAGAGATGTCTTCTGATTCTCCTACAGGTGCTCCCGCAGTCGGTTCATGATCACGCTCTTTACGAGCACTCTCAAGTTCTTTCAGTAGATCCATAACTCTGTTACCACCTGCACTTTCCTGGGCGCTTTCGCTGGCCATTTCTTCTGTGTCAAGTAGTGCTTCGTACGGTTCGTTTTCGTCTATTACGCCTTCTTGGTATCTTTCTAAAGGCTCGTCTGCTCTGCGTACTACAAAACAAGATTCGTGTACTGAGCATACGTGTGCTAAGTAGCCTGCTAGTACTTGTGATGTTGTTGGGTATGTTAAATCTGCTTCAAAATACGTCACTTCGGTATTCTGTTTCTGAGGAAAGTCTAGCGGGCGTTCCTGAATAGGAGTTTTCTTTCCTGCTGTAAGTTTGTCGACGCCAAACTTCTTCAAAGCAGTTTCCATGTGTGTTGTAAATTCTTCAGGCAGTTCGCCGGCTACACCTATCTTAAAAGTGTAGACTTTTTTAGATTCGTTTAAAATGTCTGTAAAAGATCTCATCGCAGTATCCTAAGTTATATTCTTATTTATCATTCCCGGAGCCTTTATCCATGGCTTTTAGCTTCTCTAGCAAGCTGTTACGGTCTGTTATAACCTCGCCTTCGCCATGTAAAAACCCATCGTCTCCGTCGCCTTTAGGTTTACTTTCTTTGTCCTGCTTCTCTTTCTTGAGCTGCAATTCAACCATTTTTAACTTCTTTTCTAGTTTAGAAGTTTTCGCATCTAGATTCGTTTTAAGCATACTACTTGCTACTTCAAATATTCTAGCAGAGTAACGTGCTTCCACGTTCATACCTAAGTCCATTAGATCGTCGTATGCATCCATAGCCTTTTGAGCAACTTCATTTAGTTCATCGTCGCCAAGTTCGCCTAGCCCTTTTACAGTAGGCAATGCTGCTGTAATTTTATCGAACTCAGCAATCTCTCTAAGAGTTTCCTTTTCTTGGGCTCTCTTTACTTTTGCTGCTGATTCCTCTTGTTTTTCGGCTTTGTTAATAATCTCTTTTGACGATTCTAGGTCAAGTAGCTGTTCTAATTTTTTTGTCATATAGTCGCCTTAATAAAGTGCTAGTATTATTTATCTTCTTTTCTTGCCAGTGTGAAAGATGTCCTCTTCGGTCACAACTCTAAAGAAAATTCCTTTTTGTTTGCACCATGCGCGGGCGCTTTCCCACTTGGCTTGATTAACTACCCAAGCTGCTTGATTAGCTTTTGACCGGCCCGTCCTTTCTTTAACGGATTGATTTGATGGTTTTACTTCTATTAGCTCTACTTTACTTTTACCGCTTTTGTTTGCGTATGCTATAAAAAAGTCTGGTACGTAAATTGTTTGTTTGCCGGTGAGAGGATTTCTGTAAGGTATGCGTACTGCTTCGCTAGCCCATTGTGATACACTTGGATGTTCGTCACAGAATTTCATGAATGTAAACTCCCAACCGCTTCGATAAGTTGGTGTTTTTGTACCTATGTACTTTTCAGGATTCTTTGGCGTGAACTTGCCTTGTGCGAATCTAGCCATATTATGAGATTATGTTTCTTGCTTCAAAGAAGTTAGCTGTGTTTGGGTCACGATAGCCCAATACACTTGATTTAATTCTTGAAAAGTTTAAGATTTCTGTTACAAGTGCACTTAGCTGAGTATCATCAAGACCTTTTAGGGTGTCTAGTAATTTAAAAGTACCAACACCGTCGGTTTTTGCCTGACGCAGAAGTGTTGCTGCAATGCTTGAACTTGACGTTTCGCTAAACCCACGTTTGTCGAAAAAACCTAGAACAGCATCAACTTCGCTTGCTGTATATTCAACTCTGTTTTGATAATATCTGTCAAAGAAGTCGCGTACTGGTTGGTCAGTATTTCTTGGGCCGTTTGTAGGAAAATTACTCATGGTGTATTAAGTCCTCGTGCTGATGCTACTTTCTGTTCTCTTGACACGCTAGGCGATGATGATCCTGCGGTGCCTGAGCCAGGAGCTAACGCTATAGTTGTATTGTTTTCGTTTGCGCCTAGACTTGGAATAATCGAGCCTGCCAAGCCCGCCGAGCCAGTGCCACCAGGATTTGCAAGTCCGGCTATTGCTCCTGTTGCTACGCCTATGCCTTCTGCTGTAATGTTTCTAGTGTCTAGCTTCTTAGCGTTCTTGATAGTGTTGGCTGTTGCCAACAAGGTACCTACGCCGATATCACCTGACGCAATGTCGCCGATCACCGAGCTGCCGCCGTCTAGAACGCCGCCTGCGCCGAACAAGTTTGCAACGCCGCCACCTTCAACAGACAATGGACTTGGCACTGTATCATAGTGCGACTGAGCAAATGTAGCAGGCGAATCTTCTTCGATTATTCCTCGGTCATAAAGCACAGTCTCGTAATTTAGAACCATTGTGTTTTCTGACGTTCCAGTACCGTCAGAATAGTCCATTGAATCATGCCCCCATCGCTCGATCATTGGATTAACTAGAGTGTATTCTGTGAACTGTTGTCTTGATAGCTGATACAGCCTAATGTTCTTAAAGAAAGGAACGACTGTGCCGTTATCAAGGCCATATCTGTATTTTCTTACACCACTGTAAGTATTTCTAGAACCGTATGCATCTTCGCGCGATTCGCCGCGGCCATCTCTATAGTAGTATTTGTAATATGCTTCTAAAAGAAAAGTAGTAATACCTTGATTATCATCATGCATTGTGATGTTTATAGGAGTATAATCAATAGCGGTTTGAATTACCTTCTTTCTGTTGTACTGATTCTTAACGTCAACACTTGCAGAATATTGTGGCAAATCCGCAGTTTTACATAACATGTTTATTTCTGGTAAATGTCGTTCTTTTAATTGGGGGTATAGATCAAGTGCTTGTTGGTTTATTTCAAAGTTTACAAAGAAAAGAAACTTTTGTTTAGGTGCTAATCTAAACGTGTCGTCAATAAACATCCTGGCAGCATGTCGAAAGTCACCAAGATTACCTTTGGGATTTGTTAATCCTTGTCCAACGTTGTTTAGAAAGCCGTTTAATTTATTTGCCATAATAGTATTTATACAAAACTATTAACTGCGCACATAATAAAAAAGGAGCCGAAATCGACTCCCTTTATTGGGTTTAATTAATCTATGTATTAACCGTTGCTGCCTGAACCTGCACCAGTGATAAGTGTGTTCACAGAACGTCCAACGTTTGTACCAACACCAGTACCTTGCGGTGTCTGTACTGCGTTGTCAAATCTAATTGCCAATGTTACAGTAGCTGGTTCATTAGTTGCATAGTTTAGTGAGTTATAGTTTGCATTTTGTACAAAGCAACCATAGCACTCCCATGTTTCTAATATAGTTGGTTCAAAAGAACCGTTACCGCCGTCTAGTATCTCAATACGTGTTAAGAACTTGTAATCAACACCTGAAGCTGCGCTTGACTGCTCGAAGAAGTCGAACTGCTTCTGTAGCTGCTCACCGACTTGTTTCTGAACAGAGCCAGTAACATCGTCACGCAAGTTAAGTGTAAGTGGATCCCAAGTGTGCTTACCTGCTAGGTATGCTTTTGAGTTGTAAATCGGAATTTCCATTTCCTCAAACGTTACGTTAGGGCGCGTTACGTCAACCACTTGCTTTGTTAATTCAGTTGTACCTGAGCTTACGCCAAAGTTTTCAAGTGATACCCTGAAACGATATTGTAGCTTAGGCATTAACAGACCCTGACTAGTAGCCGACTGGTCACTAGCTAGTGGTACTGTAATTTTCGATAATGATGAAATTGCCATTTATATATTCTCCTGTTGCTAGTATTTATCAAAAAGTGGGCTCTATAAAAGAGCCCTAACCTTTTGCTTATAGACCTGCAATCTCTCCTGTGTTCTTGAGTCTCAACGGTATGTAGATAAACTCAATCGCTTTAACAGGTTCAATAGCTACGTCGACGTAGAGTTCGTTACGATCGATTCTTGCAGGTGTGTTGTTTGATTCGTCACACACAACAATATAATCGTAAAGTGCTCTTTGCCCTACTAGTTCTAGCATCAAGCTCTCAACTGCGCCTTTGATCTCGTCACGTGTAATCTTGTCGTTTGGCTCGAACAAGTATGGCTTAGCCAATCTGTTCAACTGCGAACGCAAGTAAATTACAAGACGTGCTACGTTGATTCTGTCTAGTGAACTTGCGTTTCTTGCGCGAGTCTTCTGACCAAATACAACAAGTCCGGCGCCGTTCAAGAAAGTAATCGGGTTAATACTGTTTGAGTACAACGTGTTACGCTGGCCTTCGTTCAAGCTCACGCTTACAAACTCGCCTTCGCTGTTAATGTAACCTGACGAAGTTGCGTTTGTAACACCGCCACGTCGTGTACCAGCTGGAGCAAACCATGGGTAGCTAACTTGATCACTTAGTGCGATAGTACGCAGTGCCATGTGACTTGGTGGAACAACAACGTTGTTACCTAGGTTGTCACTTGTAAAGCCTGCTGGGTAATATACACCCATATACTCATCAAAGCTCACTAGACCTTGCTTATTATCTTCAACTGCGTTACGAACGTTCTGTCCCCACTCGTTAAGTGAAGTAGCATCCGGAGTCAATGTCATTGGGCTGTCGCCTACAATGAATGCACTAATTCCTCTATCAAAGTTAAGAGTGATCATCTCACCAATAAGCTCTGGATAGTTTGGCGTTGCCATTACGTTGAACACACGTGACTCATCATCACGGATCTGGTCGTTGCTGTTAACCATTGCTTGCAGTGATTGAACAACTACAATACGCTGAGCTACTGCGCCAAAGCTACCTGAACCATCGTTCTGGTTACGTGATTCTGTAACCCAACGGTTTGGATAGTAATCTGCCATAGCCTGGCCGCCAAAACGATCATTGTCTAGTGTTAGATCAATGTAGCCACGCTCGAAACGCTTAACGTTAAAGCCGCTTCTACGTAGGTTGTACAGCAACATGCCACGTGGGTATAGTGCTGGATCCGGAGCGTCCGGGTCAAGGAAGTTGCTGCTTAATAGCTCTGCAATAGTTCCTGATGGTTGTGAAGTTGGAGTGCCACCATCTGTACCATAACGTGCATCAGCAAACAGTATACCAGTGTCTGATGTTTGATCAGTTGTATCAACAAGAACAAATCTTGCTGCCGGTCCGTCATAACGATAAATTGTTGGATAGTTCTCAATGTCTGAAGTATCAATCCAAAGATCGTTATCAACAAACTGTGCACCGTCTGATCTTAGCGAAGGTTCGCCTGCGCTAACAGTTGGACCGTTTGGATCTGTGTCTGGAAACTCTTGCAAGTAACCAACCCATGTGCTGCCGTCGTGTACCATGATGTCAACTTCGTCAACAACACTGTTGTACCAAAGCTCACCTTGTGATGCAATGTTCTGCGGTGGATCTTCTTGTGCAACCAGGTCCGCTTCTGCCCAAATACTTGCAACATACAAGCCTGGATTTTCGCCAGTAACAAGGTAGAAGTTTCTATTTGTACTTGTAACGTTGTCTGCATCAAATGGAACAAAAATGTCGCCTAGTACGTCTGCTGTATCATCACCGTCTGCACCAAAGCGGATGTCGCCACCTAGTTCATGAGTGATTGTAATACGGTTCTGTGCGTCAACACTTGCAACTACGTTTTCAAAACCTGCTGCGTTAATTGCGCCAGCGATAGCATCTGCATCTTCTGCTGGATCAGTTACGCCAGAGAATGTAATATCAACCGGAACACCTGCTGAAATAGTACGCTCGCCTAGCTGTGTTTCCCAGATAGTGATAGTTTTAACACCACTGTCTTGAGTAGTTGTTAATGGCTGACTTACAATGTTAGTTGGTCCAAAAGTAGTTCTGCTATAAATTTTGAACTCAGCTTGTCTTGGAGTGATACCTTCTGAGTTATAACGAACATAAGTAACACCTTGTGCAAGGTTTAGACCGCCACCACTTCTATCTAACGAGAATAATGCTTCAGCGTTTGATGTAAACAACGGTGCTTCAACTGCGTCAAACAGTTCAACGTCGCTGTTGTAACGGAAGTACCTCCAACGTGCGCCTGCGTTTGGCTCGGTTGATTTGATCCATACACTGCCTGTTGGACGATCGTTGTCTGCTGATCTGAACAGAGGAACGTCTGTGTGTGGGCTGATTTGCAGAGCTGGTGCATAATATACATTGCCTGCTGTAACTTCTGGAATGTTTAGGTTATCAGCACTTAGTAAGTTGCCAGCGCCAAATGTAACAAAATCAGAAACACTGCCGTTGTTGTAAAATGCAACACGACCGTTATCAAGCTGTACAGTTACACCACTGCCAACAAGTGCAGCGTCTAAGCCGTCGACTTGATCTGCTAGATCGCCGTCTGCAATCTCTAGGAACGAGTAAAGTGTGCCACCAACAGTAATATCAATACTGTCGTTGCCGTTACCTAGATCTGATACGCTGCCTGGAGTTCCGCCTACTAGGAAAGGAATACTTGCCTTCCACTCTGGGCTGCCAAGTAGCTGCCAAGCGCCAGTCTTGTCTTTTACGTAAACAGTAAACTTGTTAGTTGTTGCTTTTACAGCGTATTGGCCGATTGCACCAACACTTGCTTTTGGTACGCCTGACAGCTGGTCAATGCGAGTAGAGTCAGTAATTACAATAGGAGTCTGAGAAGAAAAAGTCTGCCCGCCTGCTGTGCTCGATGGTTCGCCGTTCCACTCAGCAATGCCCCAACGTGTAATCTGTGTGTCTAACCAGTTAGTGCCGTTGTCTGGTGCAGCGCCTGGCTCTTCAGCTTGCGGCTGTAGCGAAGCTAGGTCAATGTCTGCTCTTGTAACATATACTCTGCTGCTAACACCTAGCAGAGAATAAGCAGCTTGCAAACCATATTCGTTTAGTTCGCCGCCGTTAATTGGGTTGTTGTTTGCGTCTGTGTAGAAGATCGGATCACCAAAAGTCTCTACAAGCTCACGCTGTGATGTTAGCAGGTATGGGTTGCCTGCGTTTGCTGCTAGTGTACCTGGTGCAATACCAGTGCCACTACCATTACTCTTATTCTGCGCAGAAGCAACAAAAATCATTGGGACTGTGCCCGGTGCTGCTGGCGTGTAGAACGATTCGTCAATTACCGTAACTTCTACACCTGGTGAGGTTAGTGCCATGTTTATTTCTCCTTTAAGCGGTATATTCCGTTACTAGTATTTAGCGGACATCACTTAAAATACCCTTGTTATATGCGGTGAAAAGGGGGAGAAAAGGTGCTAAATATAAACCTATGCGTCCTTTATGTAAAATCTGCAGAAGAAAACCGTGTGCACTAAATTATTATAAGAACAACAAGGCTTATTATAGGACAAGGTGCGAAAGTTGCTCAAACGACAAAAAGAAAGCAAGGAGTCCGAGGTGGTTTTATAGAGGGTATACGAAGAAAGATTTTTGTGAGAAGTGCGGGTTTAAGAGTAAACACTGTGAACAGTTTGATGTTTATCATGTGGACGGCGACTTAGAAAACTGCCGTCCGAATAACTTAAAGACTATATGCGCTAACTGCCAGCGTATCCTGCAGAAGACAGGCTCTAAGTGGCGACAGGGCGACTTAACGCCTGATTATTAACGAGCTAAGACCTCTAATGCATCGTAACCTAAGTGCGTTACAAGTATGTTATCGATTAGGTCTGTAGTGTTGCGTTTAGTTTCCTCTAGCAGTCCGTTATTGTCAATTACAAAATCAGCCATCCAAGGCTCAAGCGACATGCTGGTCTTGTCTTCTGGCGGCAAGTGATCGCTTCTGTCAACCCAAATTACGTAGTCAAATACACCTTGGTTCTTCATACTGTGGAATTCACGCTTGTGACGCAGACCACAATAGATATCGTTTTCAACATACAGTTCCTTGCCAAGTCGAGCAGGGTCATTACTGTTATAATCAGCAATCATGTTATACCAAAGTTCTCTATGATTAACTCTGTCAGCTAAACATTCTTCTACAGTTTGGTAGTTAAATCGAACTCTAAGTTCGTCGAAGATAAAATGTCGAGCAGCAAAATGACTGCTGGATTCGTATTCAAAGTTGTATTTGTTGACAATATACTCACAGACAGTGTCCTTGCCGTGTCGAGCGTGTCCTATTATCATCAGTTTGGGTGGGATTGTCATTCATGTCTCCAGTTATATAGATAGTATAACTGAAGAACTACTAGATGTCAACCTAAATCAACCGATCGAGAAGCCATAGCCCACACCGCCGGCCACTTGCTGGATGACGTCTTGTTCAAGTTTTTCCATCTCAGCTTGCGCTTCTGCCTTTAGCGTGTCGCCATTAAGACTAGTGCCGCCTTGTGGTCCTGCGATAGTTGCGAACTTCGAACGTGCTTCGCCTAGCATATATTTGCATGATGCAAGTGTGTAGTCTTTGATCCATTGTGAAGCTAGATAGTCTTCTAACAATTGACTGTCTGGACGATAGTTGTACGCTTCAATAAGAATCTCTTCTGTGTCAGCTCGTGGTCGTTGTAAAATAGTAAGTTTCTTTGTAGTTGAGTTCCATTGGAATTCTATAAAGCTACCAAACATTCTGCCTACTAGTTCTTGATGCTGTGCAAAGAAATCGTAAGTAGCAAGACCGCCCATTTGGCTAGACCCACTAAGGAGATAGGTATTTGTATATGCTAAGTTAAACGGTTCGAACACTGTGCCGTTGCCGCCGCCGCCTTGTCGTGAACCAACACCTCTTCGATACAGCTTGCGCACTTCAATAACTTCTTTAGGCAGAATGTATTGGTTCTGATCCTGCACTAGCGGAAGAAAGAGATACGATTCTTCTACTGCGTGGTCCGATCGTTGTCGAAATTTTGTTAAAGCCTTTTTAAGCCCTGTCTCGTAGTGGATCGGGTCGAGTTCTACATCAACCATGCCGCCGCCTAAAAAGGCTTTAACATAATCAAATACTTCCTGTTTTTGTGTTGCTAATTGGTCTTGCATTGATGTATCAGTCATTAAAGTTCTCCGTATTGTATTTATCAATGGATAAATATGTTTACAATAAAGGTAAAGCTGATGCCAAGACTAAGTTTATACAAACCAACCCGTGGAAATGATTATTATTTCTTAGACAAAACAATTTTAGAATCCTTCACAGTGGGCGGAACAGATGTCCTAGTGCACAAGTATCTAGGAACCGACGACGGCGAAGTTGTCAAAGACAATACTCAAATACAAGACCTGCTGTTTCTAGAAAACAGAGACAGGAAGTACGACAACGACATATACAGAATTCGGGGTGTGTACAGTGTACAAGATTTAGACTTTGATCTGTCACAATTTGGGTTGTTCCTTAGTAACGATACAATCTTTATGACCATTCATATTACTAGTTCAGTGAAAACTATCGGGCGTAAAATTATGAGCGGAGACGTAATCGAGTTACCACACCTTGAAGACGAATACGCTGCTAACGATTTTCAGACTGCGCTAAAGCGGTTTTATGTAGTAGAAGACGTTAACCGTGCTGCCGAAGGCTTTACACCTACTTGGTATCCACATTTGTACAGACTCAAGCTCAAGCAGCTCACAGACACACAAGAGTTCAGCGATATACTTAACAAGCCAGAAGATGAGGACTTGTTCGAAGGCGAATACGACGAAACTATCACATATCAAGTAGGTCAAGTTGTGCGTTATGAAGGCGTACTATACGAAGTAATAGTCGAAACCACAGGTAATCTTCCAACAGATACTGACTTTTGGAAGGAGTATCAAGACAATACACTAAGAGACTTGTTGAGTACATACGAACGTGAAATGCAAATTAATGCAGGCACTCTTGCAGAAGCTGATGCAGATGCAAAGCAAAGTGGCTATGACGTTTCGCACCTTTATACTGTTGCTCTTAACCACGACGGTAGTGTAGAACTACAAACTGTAGACGAGTCTGATATTGATGCAAGTGCATTTACAGCAACCGCAGACGGAATTTACGGTAAGCCCGACAGACTAGGATACACAGGTTATTTGATTACAGATTCACAAGCACCTAACGGCGAAGCATTTGGAATGGGCATTCAATTTCCTGAAGATAACGTTGAAGGCGATTACTTCTTAAGAACAGATTTTATTCCTAATAGAATGTTCCAGTTTACTGGAGACAGATGGAAGAAGATGTATGACGATGTTAGAATGACTATGACAAACGGCAGTGATAGACTTACACAGAAAGGCACGTTTGTTAACAACGATAATACAACAACAGTAGCAGGTGAAACATTCCCAGAGAAGCAGAGTCTGTCTAAAGCTCTTAAACCCAAGGCTGACAATTAATGCATATTTACAAATGGACACGCGGAGCAACGAAAGGTAAGAAGTTTTCCGAAGAGCACAAACAAAAGATAGGTGCTGCAAACAAAACTCGCTATACTGGAAAGACTTGGGAGGAAATGTACGAGGTTGAAGATGCAAGACTGCGTAGAGAAGCTCACAAGTTAAGGGCACAACAACGAAAGGCAGAGGTGTAAATTTTGGACTTTTTTTATGATAAACAGATACGACGATATCTTACTCAAACAATTCGACTATTGAGTAACTTTTCGCATCAAGACGCAAACGGTAACCTCAAACAGGTTCCTGTAATGTACGGTGATCTAACACGACAGGTTGCAAACATTATTAGAGATAATTCTGAGAATAAAATCCCCAGTGCACCGAGGATGGCTGTTTACATTACTGGTCTCGAACAGGACAGGACACGAACTGCTGACCAATCATTAGTTAGCAAAGTGAACGTTAGAGAACGAGCTTATGACGACCTTAATAACGAATATCTAAACACACAAGGGCAGAACTATACAGTTGAGCGTCTAATGCCTAGTCCGTATACTCTACGAATTAGTGCAGACATTTGGGCTTCTAATACTGACCAGAAGTTGCAAATTCTTGAACAGATCTTAGCATTGTTTAATCCAAGTTTTGAAATTCAAACAACAGATAATTACATTGACTGGACTAGTTTGACAGTTGTTAATCTTGAAGGTATTGTGTTTAGTTCAAAATCTATCCCGGTTGGCGTAGACAGCGAGATTGATGTTGCTCAGCTTACATTTAGTATTCCTATCTACTTGTCTAGCCCTGTTAAGGTCAAGAAGCTAGGTGTTGTACAAAAGATTATCAACAGTATTTACGACGAAGCAAACGGTACTGTTGAACTAGGACTTAGTGGTCCGGAGTTAGCAGCGTGGGCAGACACTGCTCCACCTGTTAATACTACCGGTAGCATACAAGATAACCTAGAAGGCAACGAAACTAACACCACTGCTAACATTACTAGGAATAATAGGTCAGTGGTTACTACAACCTGGCAGGACTACGGACTGTTTGTGAACGGCAACCAAGCCCAAATTGTTGACGGCCAAAGCGTTGGAACAATTAATTGGCAGGCATTATTTCAAGCATATCCAGGACGGTACCAAGCAGGCTCAAGCAGAATCTTTTTACAGTCGTCTGAAACTAACAACTACATTGTAGGTACAATTGCGTTAGATGATATGGACTCGACTATTGTTAATATTACTTGGGACGGTGATACAATTCCTGAAGATACTATTATCCAAGGAAGAACGAACTTAGATTACATTATTGATCCAACTAGGTTCAACCCATCAAGTGTCAAGACGCCAGGTGCACGACTATTGCTTTTAGCTGACATTGGTAATACAGATAATGTCGACGGTGCAGATGCTTGGAAAAATCAAGACGGTACTGACTTTGTTGCTAGTGAAAATGATATAGTTGAATGGAACTTAAATTCTAACTCAAGTCTTTATGAATGGCGTATCGTGTTTGATGCCAGCGAAGAGACTAATGTTGTTTACACTTCGAATCTAAACACAGGGTATCAATACAAGTGGACAGGCGATTACTGGATCAAGAGTTGGGAAGGCGAATATTCAAGTAGTGCTTGGAGCTTAGACCTTCTAAGCTAACTATTAGTATGGACCAAATAGTTTGCAGTGGTGCACTGTTTTATGCACTAGACACACATAGATTCCTATTCATTCACCGGACCCAAGGTCGTCACAAAGATCACTGGGGGCTAGTTGGTGGCACTACTGAAGGAATCGAAACTCCTTGGGAAGGTCTACAGAGAGAAATACAGGAAGAAATAGGCAAAGTTGAGATTTTAAAGACAATGCCGCTTGAAAGTTTTGTCTCTAACGATCAGCATTTTCACTTTCACACTTATCTAACTTTGGTTACTGAAGAGTTTATTCCTAAGCTAAATCACGAACACAATGGATACGCTTGGGTCAGCTTTGGCAAGTGGCCAAAGCCTATTCATCATGGATTGCGTAATACTTTACAAAATAAGACAATTCAAAGTAAACTTCAAACTGTCTTACAAGTTATTGACTGGATGGATCTCAGTTCCAAAACGGGTCAAACTGATAGCTAACAGTAACATAGTCTATGCCTGTGTTAACTTCGTGAATACTTGCAGAACTATGATGTGACCATTCAAGACGCCAAACTTTATTGAAGTCGACTCCTAGACCTAATCGAAAGTTTGTCGGACCAACTAGATTACTTCCGCTATTAGCACTTACGCCTAAACGAAAATACGGTTCTACTCCTTTGTAGCCCCATAATGGTTCTGTAACGTAAGACACAGAATAGATCTCCAAGTTATCTTCTTGTACACCATTTTTAGTATCACCTTGCTTCATAATCAGAGCCTGAACTTCCCAATTGTTATACACAAAGCCAACTTCGCCTACTCTTAGTGTAGAATTTATTAGTGTTGAGCCTAGACCAATATTAAACATTCCGTGATCGTCTGCATTTGATTTAGCAGAATAACCTGCTGCTAAAAGCAAGATTACAAATAAGATAACTCCTGCTACTGTTTTGTTAAATTTCATACGTCACCTTATAAGTTCGCTATACGAGTCTGGAAGTCTGTGAAGTCTGCAGAAGCTGCTGTTACGTCTTTAAGAGTTTGAAGACTTACGTAGCCTGGTATAGTATTGTTGATACCATCTACAAGAATTGTACTATCGTCACCAAATACCGATCCTGACATCTCACCTTCCAATGTGCCTACTACATTACCTTGCACATTACCAAAGAACGTGCCTGTGGCCGTAATGTCGCCTGCTGTGATAGCATTAGTTGTTGTACTGCCGTTGCCGGTAACGTAATCAAGAGTAAAGTCAGTTGCTGCCTGCGTGCCTACTGTTGCTGCGTTGCCGCCGTCAACAGAAACAGTTAGTGTAGCATTGCCTAGGTCTGTAAACGTTGCAGAACCAGTTGCGTCACCGTCTAAGGTCAGCGTCGGGTCACTTGCTGCTGTTGTTGCAATGTCAACGTTGCCTGTACCGTCTACTGACACGCTACCAGTAACTGCTCCAGAGACGCTAATAGTTCTTGCTGTAGCCCACGCCGCTGCTGTGTCTGCATTACCTGTTAGTGCACCAACAAACGTAGTTGCTTCAACGTTTTTGTCGAATACAAAACGGTCGGTTGCAGAAGCGTATGCCAGTGTAGCTGTGCCATCTGTGCCTAAGTCTACAACAATACCTGCACCATTAGCTGCCGTTGCGTCTGCTACGCCGTCTGCAAGAATAAGTGTGGTTGACGTTGTAGTCAGCGAAGCCGAGTTAATGTTTGTGTTACCGTTAACAGTTAGATCGCCTGTGATGGTTGCATTGCCGCCTACGTAAAGGTTCTGTGCAATACCTGCACCGCCGTCAGTAATGATTGCACCTGTGTCTACAGAAGTTGACTGAGTTGTGTCGGTTTGAGTAATTACACCAGTTACGTC
>Ga0207995_100243_pt1 | contig 22585 bp, 35 predicted proteins | sample AntDeeMetag022AM_FD_184759 | JGI IMG/M metagenome (GOLD analysis project Ga0207995, IMG submission 184759) | Saline lake microbial communities from Deep Lake, Antarctica - Antarctic Deep Lake Metagenome 022AM (SPAdes) (version 2) | ecosystem: Environmental > Aquatic > Non-marine Saline and... | reverse complement strand
TGACATCGATAAGGCGATGGCCAGCTGACGGAATGGTCTGGCGGGTGCCGGTGACCAGCTGCAGCTTGGCATTGATGCTCGCCGCGTCGGGCTTGACCTGGACGACCGCCTGGTAACTCTCGTTCAGCCAGCCGATCAGTTCCTCGTTAGTCCAGCGCGTACCTGCCGAGGTCACCTCCTGAAGGACCAGCTTGGCTTTCTTGATGACGTTGCCTACGGTGGTGACCGGCATGGCTTAGACCTCTTTCATGTGCTTGAGCTTGGCGAGCTGGGCTGTCCAGCCGAAGACACGACCGTTCTTGGTGTTCTCGAGCATGCGCTTGCCCTGGCTCTTTTCACGGAGCTGCTCGGTGGTCTCCCGGGGCTTGAACTGATCCTCGTGAGTCGCCTCGGTCTTCACGGGCTCAGGTTGATTCGGTGGCTTGGCCTTTGCAGCTTCCTGCTCAGCCTCTGCCTTGGGATTCTCGTCGTCGCCATTCTCATCGACGTCGACCTGCAGCAACAGACCGGCGCGAATGGTCTCGAGACCCTTGCGCTTATCAACGTCGACCTCAAGCTCCTTGCCGATCTCCTCGAGATCATCCTTCGTCTTGGCGGCGTTGATGCGATCTACGATGTTCTCGCTCATGTCACGGACTCTCTATGTGAAGAGGCCGGAGCCCTGGTGGACCCCGGCCTAAGGCTTAGCCGCGCTTGGCGTACAGGTGCCCAGCAGCTTTCGGATCGATCAGATCGAAGCCGAACACGTTCAGACCGCGAACGAGCTGACCGAAGTCATTCGGATTGTCGATGTGCTGCATCTTGGTCATCTGGCTCGCGAAGGTCAGAGCCTTCTTGTGCCCGAAGAAGATGTTGAACACGGTATCCGTGCCATCCGTGGTCTTGGCGATGTTGTTGGAGCGATACACGGTGTACCGGTCCAGCATACCCACCTTGCCGTTACGGAAGGCAGAGGTAGCGTCACCCATCTGGGATGCGTCACGCAGCTCGGACTTCTTCAGCATACCGATGGCCCAAGACGGCAGGACGATGTAGCGATTCTCATCGGGTACGTTCTGCTCATCCAGCACTGACCCAGAGTCCACGACCACGTCGAGGATATTTGCCTTGGTCAGGGCCACTGGGGTACCGGTCTCGCCCATGTTGTAAGAGCTGGACTCGGCACCGGCAGTGCCACCGGCGTTTGCGGCTGCTACGTCAGCATAGACCTCGCCGAGGATAACCTCGTCGATCTTGATCTTCATCTGCTGACCGGCGTCATCAGACCAGTCATCCATCACCTGGATGTCGGACTGATACTCGTCGACGTCATTGACCTCGAAGGCGAAGTATTTCGCACGGTCAATGTGGAGCTCGACCTTGTCGGAAGTCGGCTTCTCGTAAGTGAGGCCGCCGCCGATTTCATAGTCGTTGATGGTGATAGAGGGAGTGGTACGGATTTCAACCGTGTCACCCTTGCTCTTGATCTCACCCTCATAGTCGGTGTTAGAGATCTCTGCGAATACGGTTGAGAGGTACAGCTTCTCGACCAGCTTCCCAGACCATACCTGCGGGATAAATCCTGATGCGCTCGTTGAGCTGTAGTCAGGATGTCCAACATCACGAGTAGGACCAGCCATCTCGATTTCCTCGGGTTACCGCTGCTCAGCGGCGAATGCGCCCTTCTTTCTGAGCAGCGAAGATATCGGCTTCCAGTCGTTCAGCCTCATCCCCCTTGACCTTACCCGCAGACTTATCGCGGTAGAACTTGTCGATGTCAGCACCCGTCCAGATCTTGCCTCGCCCGCTGGCAGCAGATGCTGCTACGGGGTCGCCTCCACCTGCACGACGGGGTGACACGTCCTCATCCTTCTCGGCCTTGGGTGACTTCGCTTCTGACTGACTCAAGTAGAGCTTGAAGATATCGGCCACGCCTCGGGCATCGAGGTTGCGCTGACTCTCTCCCAGTTCGGTCTGGTACTGCTTACCGCTGCTGGGGTCGTACCCGGCCAGGAACTGAAGGAATCCAGGCTCCTGATTGATCTTCTGGAACTCGGGGACTACGCGAGACAGGTCGGTCCAGAAGTTCGCTTCAGCCTCTTGCCGCTTCTCTTCTTCAATGCGGTTGAGGCGTTCGCTCAGCTTCTCGACGTTGTCGTCCTGCTGCTTAGGCTCCGATCTCTGTTCGATCATGCGGGTGACGAAGTCGACCAGCTCCTCACCGAAGGTATCCTTGAACTCAGCAAGCTTTTCATCGGGCACAGCACTGTCAGTGCCTGCTCCCTCAGATCGCGCCTTCACAAGGGCCTTCTCGGATTCGGCCAGCTGGCTAGTCAGCTCACGAACCTTCGTGTGCAGCGTCGGTACTTCGGAATCGTACTTGCCACGCAGGACGTTGAAGCGGTTTCGCCAGTAGCTCGCATCGCGATCTTCCTGGGGCTTCTCTTCCTGCTTGGCCTGCTTCGACTCGTCTGCCTCGACGGGTTGCTTCTCAGGCTCGGTCTTCTCAATGTCTTGATCAGTCTCGGGCTCGGGGGTTGCCGCAGGCGCCTCGGGATCTTTCTCAAGATCCTCGAAGTGCGTGCTGGCAGCCTTCGCCTGATTGCGTACTGACCTGGGCAGTGATGACATTCTTGCTCCTTTGTCGCTCTGTGCGACTGGTGAGCCGGTTCTTACCGGGGTTCACGAAAGGCTTGCGGATTCGTTGCTGCCTGCGCATTGCAGCTCGGAGCGCTTCGCCACGACAAAGCACCCGATCTGGATGCTTTGGCCTGACTGCCTACCTATACCGTAATTCTACCACGCCTCTCGCTTCTTCCAGATTCTTGATAAGCGATGATAACTCCTTGGCCCTTCCCTGGGCCTGGTGGATACCCACCGGATCGGCGATGGACTCAAGCTCGTCTCTGCGTTGCTCCCGCAGGGACTTGAGATAATCCACGAGGATTCTCCCCTCGTGACTGGCCGCCACTGATGCCAGTGCCTTCCAGCGCCTCTCGTCCGCCCCGTCCTGTCCTGGCCTCATATGATCTCGCCTTCGCTAGCGTTTCCTGGATATCCGCGAGGAGGCTCTGAGCCTCGAGCGGTGCCATTTCGACGTCCATCTGGGTCCGGGTCTGCTCGTTCTGAGAGCTTGATTGCTTGTCCTGGGCATCGACCTGGGTCTCCTTGGTCTCTGCCTGCTTCTTGGCATTATCGGCCTGCATGCCCTGGAGCTTCAGCTGCCGCTCTGCCATTTCCAGCTTCTGGATCATTTGGGACATCTGCTGGCTCTGGCTCTGCTGGTTCTCCAGGTCTTCCTTGCTCGGGATGAGACCCGGCATGTCCAGCTTCTCAGCAATCTTCTCGAGCAGCTTGCGACGACCCTCGAGACCCACGATCTGCATATCGAACTCATTGGCGGTCGACTGCAGGAACTGACCTCGGAGTGCGTGCGTCTGCTCACGGATCAACATGGCGCTGGATCCACGCGGGACGACTGACACGTCACCCTTGATCGAATTGTCTTCGGAATTCTGCATGTTGTACAGCCAGGTGCCCTCGATAACCCGGCGGATGACGCCTCGGTCGATATGGCGAATGGCGTCCTTGATCCCCTTGTTGGCGGATTCCATCAACATGCCCAGGCCAGAGGCGGTCTGTCCGGCTCCACCCACCTGCTCGTTACCATAGCTGTAGCGCGGGATGTTGGTCGCGTCGTCAGCCTTGATCTCGAAGGCCTCGTATACGCCCAGCAGCTCGTTGGCGTTTGAGTTGGGCTGGAAGAAGTTGACCGCTCGGTTGGCACCAGACCCCATAGGGTTGTCCTTGGTGCGCCATACCTTCCAGGGGTACATGTCGGTCGGGTCTTCTGACGGGTTCAGGCGGTCCTCGTACACCTCAACCTGAGGCCCTGAGCTCATGGCCAGGTTGTTCACCAGGGAGCGAGCCGTGGAGTTGCACATATCCTGCACGTCGGCCATCAGCTCTGGGATAGCGATACCCCAGAAGGAACCTGGCACAGGGTTGAAGCATGCGCGGTGGTACGGACGACGCTCCAGGGGATCCTGGTTGAGCTTCAGCTTCACGACGTGACCGCCGATCAGGATCGCTTCGACCTGGTAGTCGGCGAGAGGGTCTTCGATCTCGTCAGGGTGCACGCCCCACTGCAGGAGCGTTAGGCCTTGCGCATTCCCCCAGTAGATCAGTCCCTCGATGGTCTCGGATCCGGTGTAGAGCTCATGATGCCGCCCCTCCAGGTGACGACGTTCATTGTCATCCCATAGCAGGTTCTTCAGCCCGCTGCGGCCATGCTCCTCGAGCACCCGGTTAAGGTTCTCGGTCGACCAGTTCTTGACGCCGCGCATGTTGGCGAGCTCACCACGGCGGAAGTCGTAGCGCTCGATGATGCTGGTGCCGTCGTCGGTGTTGGTGCTGTCAGCGCTCGGGTAGATATCGAAGGGGCTGACCCGGTCATACTCGGGGCGATTCTCATACCCCTTGATCGGCTGCCAGCCCTCGAGCCACTGCAGGGTAGGCACACGCCGGATGATCGGCGCACGCATGATGGATGCGGGATAGGTGGTGAAGTCGTCGATGAATGACTCGAGCCCTTCGTCCCAGCCACCCTCGGCCAGCTGGTCAGCGATCAGCTTCTCGTGGCGCTCTGCTGCTTCCTCAGCCTTCTCCTGGGCCTCGCCCATGATGCGCTTGCGAGCTTCCTCGATGAGGCCTGCCATGTCCAGCTGGGCGCCCTGCTCCTGCGCTTGCTGCTGCGCCTGGATCATTTCCTGGCGGATCTGCATGACGACGGGCTTCAGGAACTCATCAGGCACCTCGGACACCGGCGTGGGGTCAAGGCCCCATGGGCTCTCGTTCGCTGGCATCAGGATGTCCCTGATCCACGAGCCCGCAGCCCTGCACTTGGTAGCGGTGATCATCATGAAGATGGCAGAGCCACCCTCCTCCGAGATCTGCTTCAGCTTCTCGTGCGAGTATTCGCCCTTCCGGCGGCGCAGGCAGTCAACCAGTCTGATTTCGACATCCTGCTTGGCCATCTTGTTATTGGACCAGGCGCGCATAATGTGAGATTCGATAGAGGATTCGATGCGCTCATTCCGGCGGCTCTCATCCTCGAGTCGCTCGGCTTCCTGCTCTTCGGCGTAGAGCTCACCGCTGGATCGATACTGAAGCAGACCGATGTCAGCCATTGGTGCGGACCTCCGTCAGGGCCTTGTAGACGCGCTCGTTGAAGGCCTTCGTGTCGCGGCGCAGGCGCAAGGCGTTGCGGCGCATAGGAGCCAGGTGCTTGAAGATGTCGTCAGCGTAGGCTTTCGGATTCTGCAGGAAGTCGATCATCTTGATGTTGATCTTGATGCCGAGGTTGTCATGCGTGTCGAACGACAGGATGACGACAGGCTCGGGCTTGGACGGCACATCACGGACGACGCCCTGATCGATCTGGATAGGGCCGACGTCATGCCGGTTACGACTGGCTGGATGGGCCATGCCCTGCTTGTTCAGTTCCTCGGCGAACTGCTTACCGACATCCTTCATCATGCCTGTGACCTGATCGGCGGTGTAGCCGGTCAGCTTGAAGGTGCGGTTGCTCGATTGAACTAGATCTCGTGCGTGCATGGCCCGTCTCCGATATTTGTGTCGCATTGTCGCATATAGAGCTGCCCCTCTTCACTAATAGCAAGGGAGGCCGCCCTATGGCAGCCTCCACTGAATATCACACTACGACGTTGTTGCCCCCATCGATGATGCCATCGGCCTTCTGGCCAAGCTCCATCACGTTGTTGGCTACCAGGCCGGTTGCGGCATGAGAGGTGATGATCTCTGCCTGGCCATCGGAGGATACGTTACCAGTTACCATCAGCCGCTTGGACTGACCGAAGCGCAGGTGAGAGGCACCCTTCGTGACGTTACCCTGGGCGACAACTCCATGGCATTCACGGCTGCTGATGTAGTAGTCGTTGATGCCGAGCGGGCTGCTGCCATTCTCCTCCACGCAGTGGAAGTAGTTGTTGATGATGCGGACATCGTGGCTGACATCCTGGTCATCCGGGTAGTAGCTACCCATGGCGATACCGTTGCGGCACTGAGTCACCTTGTTGTTGGTGTACTGCATGTTCTTGTAACGGTCGAGCAGGAAGCCGTTCCGGTAACCATGCGCGGTGCAGGAGTCATACCGCACGTTGCGACCAGAGGCCGAACGGTAGCCGTGCAGGCCCCATTCGCTGGTGTTGTAGTTGCCGATGCTATGGCAGCGATGGAACAGGACGTTCTCTGCCCCGCCCTCGGTGCCGAAGCCGATCTGGCCACGCAGCGCCAGGCAGTCGCGCACCGTCACCCGGTGGGTGCTGTTCCACATGTCGGATTCGATGTCGTTGGTGTAGTCACCGATACCGTACCCGGAGATAAACAGGCCATAGGAGCTCGGATCTTCCAGGCGCAGACGCTCGATTACCGCGTCCTCGACACCATCGAGGCGAACCAGCGGGCCATCGTCGCGACGGGTCTTGTCGGCACCAATGACGCCGAAGTCGGCCAGGTACGGGTTGATCGAGATCACGTTGTTACGGCTTGCGGTCATGCGGAAGGCGTAGAAACTATCGTTGTCCCACTCCTTCCCGCAGTCGATGGTCGTATTCCACATACCCCGGCCAACGAGGCGAAGTCGCTCAGGCATGAACACCGTGTTATTGATCGCCCAGCGTTCGGAATCGATGTACCCGATGACGTTGTCGCTCGCGCACTGGTCGACGAACTGCTGCAGGCGCTGACGACCCAGCTCGGGGTCGGTGGTGGCCTGGATACCCATCTGCCTATTGCTGACGTACCGGCGACTGCTGCTGCCACCGGTGCCACCGCCATTGACGGGGGTGGTGAAGAGGCTCTGCCAGGCGGTCATGTCCTCGTGCTTCCACTGGACAGTGTCACCCTCGGTGCGCATCTGCGGTGCAGGGCCTGGGTCACCCTTCTCACCCTTGGGACCGACAGTCGGGTCATCTGGGTCGGGCTCGGGCTCGGGCTCAGGATCCGACTCGGGGTCTGGCTCTACCGGCTCTTCCTCTTCAACGAGGGGGTACAGGACCAGCGTCCCGGCGAACCCACCATCGTTGTTGTCGATGCTGCTCCAGGTCTGCTCACCAGTATCACCGGCGGCATCCTGCAGGGTGAAGCCTACCGCGTGGCCAGAGTATCCGGTGCCAGCGTATTCGTTGACGTCCGCGATCTCGGTAATCCCACTGGGGGGATGGTAGTAATCGTCCCAGTCCATGCCGCTATAGGCGGGACCACGGGAGTCGGAAACGATGTTGAGCACACCGCAGCCGTCGACGGTCGTGGTCACACTGGGGCAGGGAGGGAGGCCCCGGTCGTCAGCAGGGCCGCGCACCACATAGCTGAACTCGGGGTTTCCGGGCTTGATCACATCGACGCCGCGCAAGATGGTGAGCGATACCGTGTGAGCGTCCGAGATACCGAAGGTGACCTCGTAGTCGCCGGGGATGCTAGCTCCCAGCCTGGTGAGGCCGACTGCCATCTTGGTAGCGCCAACCTGGTTGTTCGGGACGTCGCCGCTGAATACCTGGGTAACACCCTCCGGCAGGGTGATGACGTTGCCGCTATCGTCTGCCGTGGCTACCAGGACGGCGAGATCACCCTCCTGTGCCTCGGGAGGCATACCAATGACAGCCAGGGCTCCAGAGCCGCTTAACTGTCGCGTTACCGTATGAGTAATCAATGCCATGATGAGGTTCCTGTCTGGTGGGGTTGGTCTCAGTCCCTGCGGGGTCTGATTTTCCCTTACGTGTGCGCAGCCCATTTCTTCCCGGCGACCTTCTTGCCCCTTGGCGGCCCTCCGAATACCGAGCCGCGTGAAGCGACCTCAATGATACCTGACCTGGCCAGGGTTTCGAATGCCTTGGAGCCATGGCTCGCCCAGTCATGCCGGGGCGTATCCTTGAAGCGTCCCAGCCTGTCGTCCCACTCCTTGCGGTATGAGTCGAGAGCCATGACGCCATCATGACAGGCTTCCTCATCGATCCAGCAGACTGGCAGGAACCGGCGGACGGCTGCGACACCTTCCATCTGGTTGGATACCCGAGGGATAGGATCGGCGAAGGAGATACCCAGTGCCCTGGCGCTATCGAGACGGCGACCAGAGCCCAGCTCCCTGACAGCTAGGTCATGAGGCCCGAAGTGACCACCAGGCACGAAGTGATAGCTTTCCTCGCGCTCAAGCTCACGGAACTTCTCGGCATAGAACTCGAATTCCTCGCCTGACTCCTCCATGTAGTTGATGACATGGACCTCTCGACCCACGACCTGGACGAACCAGATGCACATCGCATCGTTCATGCCGAGATCCCACGCGGTGTATACCGGAAGCGCTGGGTTGTGCTGCACACGACTGGTGAGGCGCCCCTCTTTGCGCATGTCGGTCATCTGCCTGGCGTAGTACGCGCCCTCGATGGACTGCTCGAATGCCTCGGCTGCCGTGGACGGGTATTCCCGCTTCATGTCGTCCTGCAGCACAGCCTCTTTCTTGGCGTACCAGGCCTGCTGGCCAGCATCGGTCGGGACGCCTTCCTTCACCTCGAGCTGCTCGAAGTAGTCAAGCAGCCTGCTCGGGATGATGACGCCCTCTGGATCCATGCGGTACTCAGGATCTTCCCACCAGGGGAAGAAGTGATGCTTGAAGTCCATCGCGGTCGGGGCTTTGTCCTGCTCCTCGAGCCGCTGGGCCGCCATCGAGTAGTCGTAGAAGTAGCCTTCCTGGCCTTCTGCGGTTGACTCCAGGGTGATCTGGTTACCGATGCCGACCGCCTCGAAGGCGCCGGTGACGATCTCGCGGGCCTTTTCCGGGTACTGTCGGCAGATCTTGCCGAACTCTGATACATGCAGCCGCTGCAGGGTGCCACCACGATAGGACGTGCTCACGTTGATGCTTGAGCCGTTGGAGAGCACCAGGCGCCCAGTGGTCTCGCTCTTGGGAACCGGCAGGGTGAGGCCGATCTCAGCGAAGACCCCCCGCCAGGCAGCGGAGATATTGTTATAGGCGAACAGAACTTTGTTCCTGAAAATATCCTGGGCATCGTCCAATTTATGCGCGATCACGCCTGAGTTGAAGTTATCGGTGAACAAGCAGTCGTCCAGGGCGTCCAGCATTTCGAGCGTGGTGAAGCCCAGCTGGCGAGCCTTCAGGATCAGATCCCGGCAGTGCCGATACTTGAACCGGCGGCGCTGCGCACGGTTGGCCATGAACGGCACCTTGTTACCCGCCTTGTCCTTGATGAAGTACAGGGCATTGAGCCGGAACCACTTGTTTGCCAGGGCCTCGACGATGTCCTCGCGCTCAATCAGGCGATCCTCGTCCAGCGCCTTGAGGTAGAAGTCGCCCATCTTCATCATCGTGGCCCGGGAATCCATCAGCGCGAGCGCTCCGCTCGTACCTCAGCCAGGAGCTCGCCGATACCTCGGCCAACATCCTTGCCCAGCTCGCTCTCCTTCCAGGCGCCGATATTGACGTGCTTGCCAAGCATATCGAGGTACTTGGAACGGTCAGGCAGCTTGAGCTTCTTGATAATCGCAGCGGGCTCGGCATCTTTCCCCACCAGTTCGACCACGTCCAGGCCCTGGATGCACATTCTCCACGGCTTGGGCCACTCACTGATCGGCTTCACTCGACCGTCGTCCCGAAGGATGTCAGCGACGTCGAGCGTCACCGCATCGTACAGCTGCTCGAGCACGAATTCGGCATCCACGCTGAACTTCTTGTCGGCCACAGTGGAGATCTTCTCCCGCAGTTCAGAAATCCTTTGGGCCACCTTGGGAGTGTGTAGCAGTTGAGAAGCCTTCCCATAGACCGTCGAGTCCTTCTGTCCTTCGGTCTGGTACGCATGCCGATAGGCCTTGGCACCGTCATGATGCAGGGCGTAGTGCTGCGCGAAGTTCTCCTGGTTGTCTGGCTTGATCTTAGGCATGGTGCAGTCCTCTTCGTCTTGGATATCGCCTCGCAGAAGCGTCATTCAGGACGATTGTACAAGATTCGGTGCCGTTCTGATCTTTAGTTAAGTCTCACCCCCGTATATCCGAGACCTTATTGAACTTACGGGGGTGAGCTGTACAGACATTGTCTCAGTTCTTAAAGTGATTCTGGCTCACTTTAAGAATCATTCGAAGCTTCCCACCCTGCCGTAGCGCTCCTCGGTGCGACTGACGTTGCTGGGGCGGAAGTCCCGGCCTGTCTGGCGGTTGATCTCCTCTACCGCGTCGTCGGGTACAGAGACAATGCAGGTGGTGTCTGGGCTGATGCCGACGGCTACCTCGAGCCAGTCTCCTAAGAACTGACGGGTGAGTGGTGCAGGGCCTGGCTTATGTCGTGCCAGGAGCTCTGCTACCAGCTCAGCGTCGGTGTAGTTGGACATATCGAGGTGTCGACGTGGTCGTGTGGTGCTCATGTTGTGTACCCCTTGTGATGCTGTGCCCCTACCAAGGGGGCGGATGGTCACTGAATGCTCACACCGTAGAGCTCTTCGAGTTGATCGACCCCTTCGACCGGCAGCGTGATGAAGACGTTCTCGCTTGTCCCTATCGCCACGTAGGCCTCACGACACGTCTCGCTGAACTGTCGGAACTTGGGAGCTCTCAGTGTCCCTTCTCTGCGAAGTATCTCTGAGATCATTTCGAGTGAACTGTATTCCCGTAGTGACATGGATCGTACCCCTGCGTCTACTCCACCAGCCAATGATCATCGCAATGATGGTTGTGATCACCAGGACGGTTGCGAGGTAGACGAGGAGCGCGATGGTCTGCTGCCTCCTCGTCATTCTCATAGCCGTCCTCGTATTCTTACCGCGATACTCAGTGCCAGGGCAGCGAGGAACTGCTCGATATGCTCCGGCACATTCAGGTTGAGCAGGTCATTCAGTACCCATGGAATCATGATAGCGACACCATAGCCGAGACCTTCGGCCTGCTTCCTGGTGCCCTCACCGGCTTTCTTGAGTTGATCGGCTGCCTTAGACACGAGCCCATCCTCCCTTGCCGCCGAGCCTGACTGCGCGCCAGAAGGCCCAGGCAATAAATGGGTTTGCCCCATCAGCGAGCATAGTTGCCCTGAAGAGATCGTCTGCATACCGCTTCGAGTAATGGGTGTACCCATAATTGTAGAGATAGTCGTGGATAGCAGCCGCTCGATGCGCGGGACCGTAACCGGGCGGAAACAAGAGCCAGAGGAGACGTGGGATGCTGGCGCCGTCGAACACAAAGCCCTTGGGCACTGTGATCGTCGTTACCTTCCCGCTCTCCTCTGACACCTCAACGCTGAAGTCTTGGAACAGCTGACGCTTTGGACCCTTGGTGGTGATATGTGAAATATCCGCCCCTTCTCCAGGGCGGATGGTCACCAGGTCTGTGATGAACTTAACCTGCACGCTTGGCGGCCTCCTCGATCCAGTCCAGTACCGTTAGCAGACGCACCCGGTTTCGCTCGTCGAGAACATGGTCAACCTCTACGCTTGCGCTCTCCACCTGCAGCAGCAGGAGAGTGAGGTATTCCTTATCAAGGGTATCCAGGCCATCCCATTCGCTCTGCGACACGACCTGATCGAGAATGTTCGAGATCGATACCAGCTGCTCTCCATCCAAGATCGTTCGCGCCTGCTCGATTCGCTCCAGCACCAGGCCCTTGTCGATGCTGTCGCTGTCGGCAATCACTCGCAGCGTGGCGTACTGCACCGCCAGCTGACGGGTATCAAGCCCATCCTCGCCGCTCAGACTCGCGCAGCCACTCATCAGGGATAATGCCAACAGGACGGTCCCCAGACATGCTCCCCTTATCAGGTTTATCACGATAGAATTCCTCTTTTTGGGTCTCGTTGTCTTCTCTCAAGGCCTGAATGACCGCTTGGGAGAGGGCGTTTCCAGCGGCAGCGATAAAGATCAAGACCATTGACCCGATGAACGCCCACCGGCGGAACAATTGGACCGAGTCGGCAGACGTCCCGGCCTCATGGACTGACACGCGAACCTCGAGAGCGCTGACGCGGTGCGCCACCTCCTTCTGGTGCTCGCGCAGATGGTGCAGTTCGCTGGCATGACCTGACTGCTGGACCTCCATCTTCGTCACGCGATGCAGGATCTCGTTGTTGCTCTCGCTGATACCCTTTAGCGCTTCGTTGATATGCTCGAGCATGATCGTCGCGTTATCGCGCTCGGTCATCTCCCCCTCCCTAGCAGGAAGACGCGATGAGCCCATCCCCAGGAGAATGACTCTTGGCTCTGGTTCTTCTCTGCGAGACGGATAAGAAACTCCTGGCGCATACCATCGACCATGCCCGCCAGGACGTCATAGGCCTCGGGTCCACGCTTACGTAGCAGCCCCTCGAGGGCACGCAAGGTCGCTGGCCCCACCTTACCGTCGACCACGAGGTCGGCGTAGTGGTCACCCATATGGTTCAGGACGTTGAGGCTGCGCTGCAGGGCCTTACCAGGACGCGATGGGCCGGAGTGCACGCAGTAATCGAAGAGGGTTTCTTGCAGGTTGTTCGAGTTGATCGAGTCGAGGCTTAGGGAGGTCCAGTATTTTCGCTCATAGACGCCGAACGCGAACTGTCTCGTCATGTCACGCATCGGGCCTGACCAGCCATTACGCCTGGCGACCGCTAGTGTGATGCCATGATTGGTTTCGCCACCACGGTCATTCTTGTGGTTGACGTAGCCCCCTTCCCGCTCGATCAGCGAATCGATGAGCTGGCGCTTCTTGGATGACATAGCGGCCCCTGAGTATGTGTGTCTCGCCTCATTATATCATCAGTCGTTAACGAGTTGTCACAGTTCTTGGGCATGGCAACCAAGATAGTGTTCAGATTTTTTTCTTGACTTCCATGAACACCCCACTAGAATGGTAGGTATCAGATCAACGCACCGAAGGAGAAAGACCATGAGCTCAGACAAGTACATCGCCCAGCGCAACGACAGCTTCACCCGGAACTTCGCCAAGGCCGAGGCCTTGCTCGAGGCGGGCTTTGCAACTAAGACGGCGCAGAAGAAAGCCCAGGGCTACCTTGGGCAGGCCTACAGCGACGTCCGCGACATCGTCATGGAGCGCGTCCGCTGCACCTACGCCCCAGGCGCCGACCACACCGACGAGCAGTGGTCTGCCTACGTCGCCAAGCTGGATGAGTACGACCTACCGTTCGAACTGCACCAGGTGCGCGAGCGTCACATCGACAAGGCGGTGGCGTTCGGTGAGTGCGAAGCATGGGCGATCCGTGCCCTGATCAATTTCCGCACCCTGGTCAAGGACGAGCCGATCAAGAAGGCAGAGCCGAAGCAGAAGGCGGTCGAGCAGGAATACAAGGAGCGGGTCGAGCTGAGCATCATGGAGCTGATGGAGAAGCGGCGCACCCAGTACGAGGAAGCGCTGGACCTGGGTAGAGAGTTCGGTGGTCTCAAGGTGACGGCCAACGTGCATGGCGTGGTCAATCAGTACGGGACATTCTTCATCCGGGCGTTCTATTTCCTTAACGGGAGGATGACTCCGCTCAGCGTTATCGTCGCAGCAGCACAGGCCCTGGCCAGGGAAGAAGAAGAATCCAAGTCATAACCCACTCGGCCCCTTCGGGGGCCAACCAGTAATCGAGGAGAGTGACATGCGCTGCTACAACGGTTACCCAGACCCAGAGCTTCAGGCTGTTATCGATAGCCGCAAGTCCGCCCGGGAGCGGCTCGAGGCGGAAATCCCTGGGGCTCGCTGCACCTACTACCCGACCGGCGAGCTCTACATGGTATGGACTAGCGACTTCCAGCCGATCGGCGGATACGATGCGACATTCCGCAGTGTTGAGAGCGCCGTGGAATCAGCCATTCAGACAGCGAGGGCATCATGAAGTCCCGCCAGTGGTACGTCGAGGTTGAGGCGAAGAGCGGGCTCAAGGGGATGCGGATGATCACCCCTGAGCCCGTCACCCAGGACCAGGCCCTGCAGTTTGCCCAGACGAGGTTCTGCCGTGGCCGGGTCAAGAAGATCGTAACAGCAGAGTGAGACATGACATGCAGACTGCAACCTGGAAGATCCAGATCCGTGCCAACGACGACACCTACACGACCGGTCAGTGGATCGAGCGGGCCACCACAGCTGAGGCCTACGACCTGGCACGAAGATTGACCAACGCCGCGAAGGAGTCAGGACATCGCATCGAGTCTGTCGATGTCCACCGGGCCTCGCCGTTCGTGAAGGAGGGCGAGGGCGTTCAGAATATGAATTTGACTCCCGGGCAATAACCAGCCATCATTTAGGTGTACCATAAACCACGCGACATGCGACGAGGAACATGCAATGACAACTTCCAAGATTGATATGATTGACCTGATCGAGCGGATCGACATGCGCTCAGGCCAGTCTGCCGATGCCCGCAAGACCTTCATGCGCCACGAGCAGGAACTGAAGTCTCTGCTTCGCCAGCTCACCAATGCTGCCAAGGGCGACGAGGTCATCACCCAGATGCTGCTGGCAAGGTCTCCGATCTCTTCCGGGTATGGAAACGCCGTCATCGAGGTAGTCCGTATCGCTACCTGCAACCGGGGCGTCAACATGCTGGAATTCAATATCTCCTACCAGGACAAGCTTTCCGACACTAGCGACGTGATCGCCGACCTGAAGGCAGAACCGGACCCGTTCTGATATCAATGGCCAGGGATGGCCGCCATTAACATAGATCAAGGGGAATACCATGAATATCTCAAGCGTCACTGCAGCGGTTGCCTCAACTTTCGGCCTCGTCATCGGACGCGAGAACCTCCACCCCCTGTCCAGACGGCAGATGCTCAGGGAAAAGGCCTGCGGCATCGTCTGCCAGGACCGTGTCGATGAAATGAGCCAGAAGTACAGCAACTCCTCCACATGGGAAGCGCTGGCCAACTCTGTTGGATGGTCACCCCAGGAGGCCACCGCTCTCGATACAGCGAAGAAGCAGTGCATCGTCTGCAAAACCCACTTCCTCCGCCCGGACGATGCTGAGATCCCGCACACCTTCTGCGGTAGCTGCTGGGACAAGCACCGGCAGGCCGAGGAGAGTGCCCGGTACTCCATCGAGGCATTCGGTCAGCACAGCCTCGAGCCGATTGCCAAGGGTCGTGCCAACCTCTCCACCACCGAAGTTGGCGGCAATGGTGTTGTCAGGGTCAGCGCTATCATGACGATGCACGAGGAGGGTGTCCCGACGTTCTTCGTCCTCAAGCGCAACGGGGACGCATACTTCACCGCCCACCTGAAGAGTACGCAGGGGCTCTGCCGGGGCGACCACTTCAACATCGACAGCGGCATCGGCGTAGAGCCAGGCTGCTACCTCAGCTACAACCAGGCGATGAACCTTGCTCGCATGGTCAAGGATGCCGCCTATCGATGTAACTGAGAACAAGGCCCCGAGAGGGGCCTTTTCTTTTATTCGAACTCAACCTCAATCGGGATACCACGATACTGCTCGACTGCCTCCTTCCTCTCGTTCTCACAGTATTCTCGAAACTGCAGGGAGTAGGTGATGGCCTGCCGGAACTTCATGTGCTCGCTCGGCGACATGACGAAACGCTTAATATAGAAGTCGTTCGTGTTCGCCTTGGCGATCATGATATCCAGATCCCTCAAGATGTTTTCCTCGTATTCAGCTCGCATGGTGACCGTACTCCTTGAGAATATTCCAGTCGCTCAGCCCCTCGATGTCGACGATGACCGGCTCCCGTATCGCAGGAACCCCCCAGTCAGCAGGGCGAAGCATGAACCGCCAGCCCTGCTTGTCGCCCCGGTATGCCAGGAGAGGGATACCGCCGTTCTGGCACTGGCTGCAGGCCTGTTCCCAGAACTTCTCGAGATCGGCCTGGTGGATCTTGGCGTACCGCTTGACCTCGATGTTGACGCCTTCCCAGCCACCCAGGTCATAGCCGCCGCTGCGTGTCTGTTCCAGCTCCCTGGTAAGCTCCAGGCCGAACCTGGCGTACAGCACCTTGGCCAGCTCGAGCTCTCCCTTCTTGCCCTTCGTCCTACTGTTGGTCATCGGAAGTACCCCACCCCAGGCCGACCAGTTCATCTGCGATCTTGTCAGACAGCTGCTTATATTCCACCCGAGCCTTCGTTAGCGGGACGTAGTCGCGGATCCAGCGACCCTCTTCCTCTGCGCGTTGCACTGCAATTCTCGCTCTTGCAAATGCAATCGCAGTGGCGCCGTCGATCATGACCATTACCGCACCCCCTTGATTGAGATGATGCCCATCTCGATCAGGCGCCTCAGCGTCCTGGTCTGGGCTCTTCGCAGATACCATTCCCGATACACGTACTCCCCCTCGGGCCAGAGGTGGCTTGCTCCGTCGATCAGGGCGTGGCAGTCAAAGCAGCCGAAGCAGCTCGAGATATCGTCAGACTTCAGGCCTCGCCCAGAGCTTTCGTCAGGCAGGTGGCATAGCACCGTGGTTTCAACTCGATTCTTGCAGACGCCTGCAATTTGCAATGTGCAATCTTCTGCAGCCGCCGCATTCTTCATTGGATCGGATCTTATTCCCGGCTTCGAATTCATCGACTTCCCCCGCTTCATTGGCGCCCGCTTCATGGGCGCCTTGTTCTTGAGAGGTGACTTCCGCTTCAGCTCTGTGCGCTTCATCCGTCACCCTCGATATGCCGGTGAAGGCACCACTCCTCGTGGGTCAGCGCCCCCAGGATCAGCCCTGGCGCCAGGCCGGATGCCAGGGCCTCCTTGACCGCCTGGTCGAGCTTTCGCTCCAGGGCGTGAAGGCAATCGGCGCCGTGAGGCGTGACGCTCTCGCCGCAGAAGTTGCGAACGGTCTGCTGTGCTGTTGTCTTCGGCATTAGGTAGATTCCTCTGGCATGAGCTCGATCATCTTCTCCACTTCTTCTGCGGAGCAACTGGGCATGTAGACCTCGGAGATATACTGGCTAAGGCTTCGTATCATCGCGTAGAAGGCGGTTTGCTCCATTTCATCGAACGCGATAGACCTGGCCTTGATGTGTTCGACGGTGCCAATACCCGGGATGTATGTCCGGGTGACGTCACACTCGACCTTAGCCTCCTCCTGCAGCCTCTTCAGGGCCTCGTGGGCTCCCATCCCTGCGAAGCCATCGATACTGTCGGCAACGAGCCTGGAGAGCTTATGTGCCTGCTTGTGGAAGCCGTAGCTCCTCGGCTTAGTGATGTCGGCGCGGAACAGGTCGCCGACCTTGAGCCCCTTCTCGCGCATGAGTGAGGCATCGGCAGCACCGGCGGGGACGATTGCCCCCACCAGGGCACCAGACTCAGGGTCGATCAGCTTCGCCACTCGGAAGTAGATCCGTGGTTTCTTGGTCGCGGCCATTAGGTCACCTCCTTGAGCTTGTCGACCCACTTGTCTGGGACAGGGCGCGATCCGGTAATCCAGTAGTGGAACTGAGCCATCGACACCCCGATCTCGCGGCACGCGGCACTGTTGGATCCATGGATGGTCACCGCTCGGCGGCACAGCTTCTGCCGCTTGCGCTTCTCCACGTTGCTGATAGTCGGGCGCCTGACCTTCTTGCGGACAGGCTTGTTCTCCTCGATACGATCCTTGACCTCATCGATCAGGTCGTCGATATCGACCTCGCCCCGCTCTACTCGTGACATCATCATGACTGCCCCCTTGCATGCAGCTGCCGCTTCTTCCACTCAACATCGAGCTTTACCCAGGCGATCCACGAGTCGCCCTCGTACTGCTTGGCGGCGACGAAGAGGCGGCGGGCCTCCTCCCTGGACTGACGCATCAGGTAGCTGGCATATAGTGTGGCCCTGGCCCGCTCGAGCTCGACCTTGTTGGCTGCTGTCACCAGGCGAACGGTCGGCAGTGTCACGAACTCCTCGGGTCCGATCTTCACTGTGACAGTCAGGTTGCCGACGAAATGCTCCTTACTCTCAGCCATCAGCAGGCGGGCATTGAACGTCTCCATAAGGCTGTCCAGGGTCTGGTCTTCCGCCAGGGCCGGGATGCTCTTGTAATCGATATCGCTCATGTGCGCTGCTCCTGGTAGGGAGCATGATCGAAGCCGTGACTGGGAGAAAATCCGAGAGTCTTGCGGAATTCGGCCACTACCCTTCCGGCAAGGTGCGGGCAGTTGAAGTAACCAAGGTTCTTCAGCCGCCCATTATCGCTGACTTGGGCAAGCCATTTTCCGCTCGTCTTATTCCAGGAGACGCCGGTATAGCCCGAGGTATTGTTCGAATACATGCTCTTGTTCTTCGCGTTCTCCCTATGGCTACTCCTCCTGAGGTTCTTCCAGGCATTGTTCAGGCTGTTGCGATCCTCGTGATCGACCTGCTCCGGCAGCTCCTCTCCCATCCACAGGAACGCCAACCGAGACGCCCTGTACTGGCTACCGTCGACACCGATAATAAGCCTCGGGTAACCGTTCTTCTTGAGGCTGACGCTGCCAGCGGGCCTGCCGACGAACTGGGTATTGAATGTCCCGCAGGCATTTTCGGTCTTGAACCAGTGAGGGCCACGCTCACGCCAGGTGAAGATTCCGGTCTCTGGGTCGTAATCCAGCAGCTCGCGGACTTGATCAGTGTTTAGCTCTTTCATATCGTTTTTCCTTCTCGCAGTCGCTGTATCAGTAGGTCGTTATAGTCCATCCCAAGATCGAGGAATGGCGCTATCTTCACCCTGTACCCCTTATTGCTCAGCTTGACCGCCAGGGTTGTCGCGGCATGCTGCCCTACGAAATTCTTGTCTGCGTCGGGAAAGATCGCGACGTCGGTCACCCCTTCCGGCGGCACGAACTCGGCCATTGCGGCGCTCGAGTAGGCCGCCCAGCAGCGGATCTTGCACATCTGCATGACCGCCAGGGCGTTCTCGATGCCCTCGCAGATCCCGATAGTCTTGCCCACACCTGTCAGGCGGATCGCGCAGCCATGGATCGTCTCGCTGCGCTTACCCAGAATTTTCTTGGGCGACAGCACCGGCGCCTTACCGGTCCCGTCATGCGTGATGTAGGTGGCATGGAATGTCTCGACGCTCCCGTTGGGCCAGCGAAGAGCCCCGACCAAAGCAGGGAAGGAGCCGGTCTTTTCCCCTCCTTCGAAGTAAGGGAGGGAGGGGTGCCATTTGAGGTGCGTGCAGGGTGCGGTATTGATGCCCCGGTTCTTCAGGTATGTCGATGCGGTATCGAGACCATCCAGTGTGCGGAGCTGCGAGGCGATACGCTTCAGACGTTCGGTGGCCTTCGTCACGTCCACTTTCCTCCTCGGCTGGGTCTGGATGTTGGTGACGATCCTGTCCACGCTCATCGCTGCCTGTGCGAAGTCCATTCCGGTGTACATCATGAGCAGCTTCATGCCATCACCGGCGCCGCAGCTGTTGCAGAAGAACGTGCCAGCGCCATCGTTGTCGTCGTACCTGAACCGGTCTTTGCCGTTGCACAGCGGGCAGGGACCGTGGACGTTGCGCAGATACCTGGATTCGATGCCGTGCTCTGTCAGGATGCCCAGCCACTTACCTCGGGCTGATTCGCGAGTCTTCGCCTTCATTTGTCGGCTCCTGCCTGTTCTTTCGCCCGCTGCTTCAGATTCTTGATGCGCATGTGCTCGATGATCCCAAGCGTGCGCTGGCTTGGATGCTTCGGCGGAATCTGCTTGGTGTTGTTCGGCGCACGACCGGCGAACTCACGGCACTGGTGGTATGCCCACCCGTCCTTGAAGCCTTTCGATCTGGAGAAGAAGAGCATTTCTGCATAGAGATCACGAAGCCCTTCGGTCGACCACTTGGGTGCGTGCACCTCGGTGACCGGGTATAGCTTCCCCTCCTTGACCTCAACGTCGTGCCGACGCTCAGGCTGGAAGCCGCAGGACGGGCACCTATGGAGCTGGCTGACGTAGCTGCAGGACGGGCATGGCTTGGCTAGGGGCTCGTCCTTCTCTTCCTTCTTCCGGTCCATCTGATGGCCCAGGTCGCCCTGGTCGAGGGTCGTCGGCACAAGGTCGGTCGGGAGCCCGTTACGGATATTGCCAGCGTGATCGAGGACGATGCAGTCTTCGTGCAGCGCCCCTACACGAATCCCCCTCCCCAGCATCTGATGATGCAGCATGAGGCTCTTTGTCGGGCGAGCGATCACCAGGCAGCCGGTGTCTGGCGCGTCAAATCCTTTCGTCGCGATCCCCACGTTGCACAAGACCTGTACCTCTCCTGACCGATACCCGTCGATTATCCGCTTGCGCTCTTCTGGGTCGTTCATGTAGCCGTCGATGTGGTCAGCCTTGACGCCGATCTTCTTGAAGGCGGCGCAGAGGCTCCTCGAGTGGCCGACGTTGCAGGCGAAGACGATAGTCTGCCGGTCGTGTGCGAGCTGCTGCCAGTGCTGGATGATGTCGCCCATCAGTTCAGCATCACCCATGACCTCGGCTAGGGCGTCCTCCTGCCAATCGCCATTGGAGCTGGTCTTCACGCCGTCCAGGTCAGGCTTGCCGGGGGCATAATAAGTCACCGGGCAGAGATATCCCTCGCCTATCAGGCGCTCTACGGTGGCGCCCACCACGATCTCGTCATAGTGCTTGCCGAGACCCTTCCGCCAGGGGGTGGCGGACAGGCCGATGACCACGCAACCGGAAGGGACGCTCTCATCGATAAGTGTTGAGTGAGCGAGGTGATGCACGTGGCACTCGTCAACGATGATGACGGTGGGACGAAGGGCCTGGGCCACTTGGTCCCACCGGTTCCGGAGGGTCTGGATGGTGGCGACTTGGACCGGCTTGCTGTAGTCGGTGCGCTCGTCCTTGCCCATGATAACGCCGCAGGACAGACCCTCATCCTCGAAGCGTCTATACGCCTGGTCGACAAGCTCGACGGTGTCGACGATGAACCAAGCGCGATTACCCTTCTCGACCGCGCCTTTCATGATCTCAGCGGCGATACTCGTTTTGCCTCCGCCTGCGCTGAGCTGGAGTACGATAGACCGACTGCCGCGTTTGATTGCATGACGCAAGTTATCAAGTGACTCAGACTGGTATGGGCGCAGCTTATGTTTCATAATGGTCTCGACCTCGCAGTCGCATGTCGTGGTCCCTCAGAGCCCGCTTACTCCCCGGTGAGCGGGCTCGCTCTTGTCTAATAGTACCTCTTTCTCGTCAGATGTCCAGCTGTTCAGATAATTTCTTATCGATCCCATCGAGGATATCCTTGGCAATAGCCAGGGTGCGGCTCTGATTAGCGACGATGGCGCCCAGCCTGGCACGCTCATTCTCGACACGCTGCAGCTCACCCACGACGTTATCCATGAACTCGCGATCCACTTTCTTCGGCGACCAGGCGACGACAGCTGGCTCGTCAGAGTCCTTACCCAGGATCTCGATGGTCTTCCTGCCAAATGCCGAATACTGATGGCTCTGTCGATCACGAACCTTGATGGTCATACCCCCTCCTTCGCGGTGATGACGGCGCCAGAGGCTGTACCCATGTCGACCTTGCGCTTGCTGGTGCCCTTGCCGCGCAGCTTGTCGTCGCGGGCGGTGATCTCGCGCAGCTTTCCGACAGGGATTCCTGCTGACTTGGCGATGATGACCTCGTACCACCGGCGCCGCTTCAGCGACACGCCGCCCTCGGGACCGCTTGGCAGGCCTTCACGCTTCCAGCGAACGGCAGTGTTGTACCCCACCAGGCAACGCTTGCTGATCGAGCTCAGGCCGACGCTGTCGATGACCGTCGACAGGGTCTCGCCAGACGTGATCTCATTACGCTCGCGATCCTGCTTGGCGGCGAGATCCTTGATCTGCTTGAGCGGCAGGCCGGACATTTCAGCCAGGGTGACCTCGATGTTCTCGCGGCGAACCGCCTTGGTGCCGGTGCCGCCTGGCAGAGTACGCTTCCAGAGGTGGACGGTAGACGGCCCAACATTCATCCGTCGAGCGATGTTTCGGATCCCTACCTTGTCGATGACTTCACTCAGATGATTCATTTTTCCCTCTCCATTCAGTTTGTTCCAGAATCCTAGCACCCGATGCCGAATCTGAACAGACCTTTATGCTCACCGCTGGGCTTTCCCGGGCCAGGGAAGGATCCAGGCACTTGGCTTTGGTGTGGCTTGCCAGGTCTCGGCGACCAGTCGGGGCAGGAGCAGCTGATCAATCCTGTCCTGGTAGGGGAAGGGGAAGGGGAAGGGGTTCGATGAGTCGAATTGGCTTAGTGCAGAAGGAGGGGTTCGATGAGTCGAATTGGCTTAGTGCAGAAGGAGGGGTTGCGTTAGTAACCGTCCGGGCATAACAAGATCTTGAGGGGCACTACCCTATGAATCAGTCTGGAAAGCGTTGTGTTCGCGATGTTCTATCTGCAGCTGAATCGAAAAGACTTGGCGGTTACCGCATCTGATCGAAGCGTCTCTAGGCACTTATCCTAGACGGAGTACACTTGCCGCTGCCTTTGCCAACCCTCAGTGACGCTGTGAGGGAATGGATGGTATGCCCCAGTTGATACGAATCCGAGCCACTTTCGCTTCACAGCGAGAGCCTTCTGGTGGGGGTTCCGGCAGGGAGTTCCCCTCCTGGCGTATTACCCACGGCGACGGGCGCGCAACCATTTAGACCATACATCGCACAAACAGAATAGCTCGGTA
>Ga0207995_100209_pt1 | contig 24973 bp, 23 predicted proteins | sample AntDeeMetag022AM_FD_184759 | JGI IMG/M metagenome (GOLD analysis project Ga0207995, IMG submission 184759) | Saline lake microbial communities from Deep Lake, Antarctica - Antarctic Deep Lake Metagenome 022AM (SPAdes) (version 2) | ecosystem: Environmental > Aquatic > Non-marine Saline and... | reverse complement strand
CCTCGTCAAGGCGGTTGACGAGAAAGTTAAGAAGCTGGTCCTCGTGGATCTCACCGTCTGCTTGTTTGGTTTTAGACACACCTTCAGCAAGCAGACGTTCTAACTAAGCGGCTTTGTGAAGTACTGATGTTAGCGTATTCCAGTAGGTCTGATCTATAATAAACTCAAATAAAGACTCGAAGATACAAGCTTCTTCTATGTTCAAAATGTCTAACTACTATGTCACAGCCATTCACTGACGCATTAAATCTATATCGTGGTGAAGTAGCACATGTAAAACCTCAATCTGGTGATTGGATAGAGATAACTTCAATCTTTACTGATGAAGAAATTAGTGCAAGTATTGAAAAAGATGATGTTCTAGTCGAGAATATAACATTAAATAAAAATTTGGGAAGCGTTTATCTCAAAGATAACGCAACTCTACTGTTAAAAGCGATAACTAGTGATTTCGAAGACCCACAAAGTGTTGTTATTACCGGCCTGAAGCCGGAGAGTAAAGAAGATGAATTTGAGGTAGATCAAGGCGATGGAAATAGTTCGGATACCAATTCAACAGTGATCAATATTACTCAGGCTCAAGGACAATCACAAAAACAGTCACAGAGACTTTCTATTGGAGAAATAAACCGGAATATAGAGCAACAAGATATTCGCGAATACTCTAAAGAAGAGCTTAGAAAACTTATCAGAGAATATGAGGAAGAATTATCGAAAGAAGAGCCTGACGCCTCCAAACTACGTTCTATCGTGAAAAAATCTAAAGACTACAGTAGTGACATCGCTCGACAACTCGGAATCTTGGCTCTGGAACACGGTTTTGAAGCTATTCTTGGATAGATTATATCTCAATCATCAATTTAAAATCGGGCTCCTGATCAACTCAAATCAGAGACGACTCTAAAAAAGGTCATATAAAACGGCAGTAGCGACCCGTCGACCGGCGTGATCTGGGCCGATTGCCGGGGTTCGTTGACGACTTATTATAGAAGTCGTTAGTAGTCAGAAGGTGAACCACTTCTTTACACTTAGAATGTGTGCAAGACTGCGAACGCGTATCTATTTACACAAGGACATTGAGAGCAATATCTATCATTACCAGAAAGTCACTAAATAACACCGTGAGTCCGGAGAGTAATTAGCCCAATGATGATGCTGATTCCAGCCAGTATAAGCCCAAACCACTGCCAGTACCGTGCTTTTCTTTGCTGATTGGTGATAATTCGCTCAACTTGTTCCTCAGAAAGAACTGCAGTTTCTCGAATCGATCGTAAATAACCTTGCAGTAATTGATTAGATGTGGTACCTTGGGAAGTTTCATTGACGAACAGTTCGTGCCCGCCATCCTCATTGAATCTTGCTGTAATGGATTCTGATGGCGTTGTAATAGTAAGACGGCCTTCTTCAGTTTTCATCTCTATATCCTGTCCTTCAATTCTAATGTGCCCATCCTCATCGAGTATAACTGACCCATTTGATCCAGAGATTAACTGAGTTCTCATAATATCTATCCAACTTCCTTGATTAAATATATTCAAGATAGATCACGGTGTTAAATTCTCCCTGTAGACCTCTAGCGTTTCAATCGACAACAAGATAAGACACTCTCGTTACCGATCAAGTTGTTACAGTTCGGTACAGCTGTAACCATCTCTTTAACCCACACTGCTGACTACACACTCTAAGTACAGCAATTCGTTGACCGGTCAACCGGCAGGATCAGACGAAATGCAAGGGTTCAACGATTTGTGCAAGAAGCCGTTATAAATCATTTTTACCTATTAGGTCGCTCGCCACTCAAGAGCGAAGACCAGCAGTACGAACAGTGTCTCGCTTAGAGGCACCCCAATATCGCTAACAAATGACCTACCAACGGGATTGAGGTCATCGGAAACGAGTGTGGTGAACGTAAGCATGATGAAACATCCGTTATCAACAATACATCAGTGAGTATCGAAGGCGCAAATCGGTGATGCTTACAGTTGATTTGAGCGTATCGATAGAGCGACAAGGAAAGTATGATAACGATTAGTTGGAAGAGACAACATAATGAGTAACGCTGCTGTTGAAATCACGCCAGATGACATCCGTGGAGTGATCGAATCTTTCCTCGACGATCTCTTCGACCACGTCGACTCACTCCGATTTGATGAAGTCATCACCAAGCAAGATGATCTTACCCGTTCCGAACTTACCGCGAACCCAGAATCTTGGACGGAAGAAGCACTCATTTGGGAGATCATCGATACGCTTGGTCTCAACCGCGAACCTGGGCGTCCAGCTTCTCAGCGCAGTTCTCCCGATTTTAAACTCAGTGAACGCGATGGAGACTTAGAAATTATTGGTGAGAATAAGAGCCCGAACAACATAGATCAGGCCGAAGAAGAACTGGTCGAGGAGTATCTGAGTGAAATTACGTGGCCGAACAATGGTATTGCTACCGATGGCTTCGAATGGGTTGTCTACCGAACTGAATGGGGCGGCGACTACCCTGAATTCAATGATGCTCGCCGTGTCGATCTTCGTCCGGTTGTGAAAGCAATCGCTCGCGAACAGAACCGTTCTGAACTCGGTGATATCGAGGATATAGATATTGAGGAACGCCTTCAGGAGTTTATCGATATTTTCGCGCCGAAAAACTTGGCGCACATTATTCTTCAGGAGGCACCGCGAGAGTTCCGTGACACTCGTCAGCGCGACGTCGAAGCGTTCTATGAGTTATTCATCGAACTGTTGTTCGGTGATATTAACACACACGGGTACAGTACGTGCCTGCTGGATGATATTGTATCACCAAATGATGCGACTGAAGAGGAAGAACGCCTGTTCGCGATTAACTTGATGAACCGGTTGTTGTTCATTAAGTTCCTTGAAACTCGAGATGTGCTACCGGACAGGTTCCTTCAGCAGCGTGTAACCCACTACGAAGAAAATAAAGACGTGCTTGCTGGTAACCTGTATGAGTCACAGATTCGCCCGCTGTTTTTCAAGCTGTTCAACACACCTGAAAACGAGCGTGAAGCAAAATATCGCAGCGGTTGGTTTGCGGATGTTCCGTACCTCAACGGTGGATTGTTTCGTGAGAATATTCGCAACGAGAGTCAATACACTGTCCAGGATCGCACGCTCCCAACGATTATTGCGGACTTGATTGAAGAGAGTAACCTCGAATTGGAAGGCCGCAGCTTTGATCCAGCCATCCTCGGAAGCGTGTTTGAGAAAACAATTAATCATATCTCCTCTGAGTCCGGGGCACAGAAGGACGTCGGTGCATACTATACCCCCAGCGATGTTACTCGGCTAGTCACGAGAGATACCGTCGAACCGAAAGTCAAGGACGAGATTATTGAAGCTTTCATTGAGCATACCGATGACGAGGACAAGGACTACATCCGCAGACGTATGCAAAGTGAGTCTCTTGGAGACATTCTACATTATATTGAGAACGCTGAGAGCATTTATGGTGCAGATCCAGAAGCTGTCAAGAATGCACTTGAACGTATCAATAACCTCAAAATCCTCGATCCTGCGTGCGGAAGTGGCCATTTCCTAACAAGTGTAATGGGGCAACTGCACCAAGCGCAGATGTCGCTTCTGCGTGGATTGAATGGTGGTGATGACCCGAGTGAGAAGCGACAGTATAACGCAAAAAAGAACTTAGCATTGAATGCGATCTTTGGGGTTGACGTTGACCCAATTGCGGTGGAAATCGCAAAACTCAGGATTTGGCTAAAAATAGTGGAAGGCAATAACTGGGAGTCTGGGTATGGGAGGCTACCGAATATCGACGTTAACATTCTAGCTGGCAATAGTCTTGTTGGCTTTCCTGTGGTCGGTAACGTACAAACATCGCTTGAGTCGCGCGATGACCGTCTTGAAACGCTGACCGAGATGCGTAAGCAGTACAAGCAGGAAAATGAGGGGAGCCGGCCCAAAATCATCGAGCTGGAGAACGAGATACGAGACGATCGCGATGACTACTTCCTCGAAACACTCAACTACACCGTTCCGGTTGAAATTGAAGAACCAGAAGAGTACGACGAACTAATTGATATAGTACCAGAAGGTGAGTTGCACCCGATAGTCGAGAGTATTCAAGTTCGTCGAGAGGATGGAGAGAGCTTTACTGATGATGAAGACGAGAGTTTAGACAATCTTGGCTTTCGGACGTACAGCAAAAGCGCTCGCATCACCATCGAAGATGCTATTGACATAGATTTCGCCAAAACAGATAACGAAAACGCGTTTCTTCAGAAGCTCGATGACCTGCGTGACAACGGTATCGCTGTCGTAGAAGTCGTGCGTCAACCTATGAGCATGGACTTAGAACGTACTACAGGCGAGTCTCTACATTGGGATATTGAATTCCCAGAACTCACCGCATCGAACAACGGTGATCATGCGGCGTACGACGTAATCATCGGGAACCCTCCGTACGGAGATATACTCAACAAGCATGAGAAATTGTTTACAGACCCGTATGAGACGGGAAATATACCAGACATATCTGCACAATTTGTCGAGCGCCAGCTCCAGCTGCTGGCTGAGGACGGCTACTACGGTAATGTCACTACCCTCCGGCTAGTCTATCAATCCTCCATTGAGGAAATACACGACTTGATCCGGTCGAGCCTTGAAGAGACGCAGATCTCGTCGTTTGGCACACGTCCATCTCGATTGTTCGATAACGCCGATATCAAGGTCGCAATCATAACCGGACAGAAACACACCGATAGTCAAGATGACGATACTGATGACGAGGTTGGTTCGATATTCACGAGCGACCTGATCATGTTCTCAGATGAGAACCGACAGGAAGTTCTCAACTCCATAGACCATGCAAACGCAGATGGGTTCGTATTGCGTGACAAGATTGGTGGGAACGATGGGAATCGTGCAATCTTACCGAAGATTGGGACTGAAGAGAAGAGGGAGATTCTGGAGAAGCTGAAGGATCTCTCCACCGAAGACCATGATGAGGACGGTGACTGTAGCGATGACGATGATAACGATGATCAAGTTCGGGTGTTCTCTGAAGTGTACGACCGTGGCAGTGAAGCGAGTGGATATGAGGTGTGGCGTCGTGAGGGGGTCCGGTATTGGACAAATGTGATGCGCGAAAAACTCTACGACGCTAGGGAAGTGAAGGCGATGTATTTCGACGAGGAATTGGATCAAAATACAGCATTCCTCGTTCTGAACAGTTCGCTGTTCTATGCATATTGGCTTACCTACGGCAACAGTCACCATTTGAACTGGACGCAAATCGGTGCGTTTCCGTTCCCACCCGAAAGCAAGGTCGACGAGAAATCTGACCGCATCACAGAGTTAGCCGATGAACTGTGGGAGGCAATGGAGAACTGTTTCGATCCAACAATGGGTGTAACTGGCGAGTTCGATATGGGTGTCAACAAGTCCATCGTGAACGAAGTTGATGACCTGATAGGTGAACTGTACGGATTAACTGATGATGAGGTGGAATACCTGAAGGATTATCCACCGAACTACGGTGGCAGTTATGGACGTGTGGTATCAGAAGAAGACGCTGACCAACAAGAACTTGAAACGACGGCAGACGACTAATCTCAACCATCAGTGTTTCTGGATCGGCGATGAATCGACCCGATATCGTGTTTAAAATCTGACGACCGGAACCGACCGGAACACCCTGCGTTCCACTTATGCCACGTCCATGTCTCGGTTGGTGATATGATACGTGACGGGACGGTGTTTGATGACGACCATTTGCCCCGCGAAATCGTCGGTCGGAACTCGCACATGAACGAGGTGACGACCGCTCTCGCGCCGATCGAGCAGGGAGAGCAAGCCGAGAACTGCTTTCTGTTCGGTCCCTCCGGTGTCGGGAAGACGACCGTCGCACGGGCATCCGTCCGTGAGCTCCGAAAAGAGGTGCTCGAAGTCCCCTACGCCTACGTCAACTGCTGGCAGAACTACACCAAGAACGCCGTCCTGATGTGTCTCGCTCAGGATCTGGTCGACGCCGCGGTCGCCCGGAACGCCTCGAATCGTCAGCTGACGAAAACGATCCACCAGCAGCTCGACAGCCCTGGCGTCGTGATCCTCGACGAAGTCGACCAGCTCGCCGAGACCGAGGTCCTCTACGACCTCCACCAGATCAGTGGGATCTCGTGGATCGCGGTCGCCAATCGGGAGATCGACCTCTTTGCCGGGCTCGAAGATCGGATTCATTCGCGGATGTCGGTCGGGTTCCGGGTTACGTTCCGGCAGTACGACGACGACACGATCACTGACATTCTTGAGCGCCGGGCTCGGGAAGGTCTCGGGAGCAACGTCGTCAGTCGAGACGTGCTCGCACGTATCGCCCGCCTCTCCGAAGGCGACGCCCGTACCGCGATCACGGCCCTCCGGGTGGCCGCACGGAAAGCGGCTCAAAATGGGCTGTTGTCGATCCCGGTGCGGATCGTTGAGGAGTCTATTCTTGCGGCTGGACAGGAGGTGCGGCAGAAGACGATCTCGAAGCTGAACCAACACCAACGAGTGATTTTCGAGGTGCTGGAATCCGAGGGAGCACTGATCCAGAAGGAGTTGTACGAACGGTATTCTGAGCAGCACGACGATCCCGTCACGCTCCGGTATCTCCGACAAAAACACCTGCCGAAGTTGGAACACTACGGTCTTGTTGAGACTGAACGGAATGGGTCAGGCAAATTGTACGCTCTTACGAAATTCTGAGAATTACTACCTAAGAGGAAACATATTAGAAACAGTTATGAAACAAACACATTCAAATGCCAAAAGACTATGATATTAACTATTTTTAATTTTCTGCAAAAATCTTCTTGTTTCTTCAGGCAGATGTTGGAACTCGGTTCTTGAAGCGCACATACGAAGTAGTCTGTCTTTCTTTATTCCAAATTCATTTGAAACCTCTCCGAGTATTCTTTTCCCGTCTAGATGATCTATTTCTCCATTCTCAGCCAATTGATTGACCTCTTCCTTAATTTGAGAGAATTCTTTGACATCACTCAATTTATTCTGTATTTCATTTTCAGCAAATGATTCGATATTAGAAAATCCATTGGATGCTTCATAACTGCCGTAGCTAAGGTTAAATGGATTAAACTGTTCATTCCATCGAGTCTGTGATTCTGCGTTGATGAATTCTTGATCTATAACAATATCCTCTAATAACGACTCAATATCCTCTGGATTATCATAAGGAAAATCTGGTAACCCTCTTCCAAGCATCTCTTCAACTGTTTTGAAGATAGCCTTTGGATTTAGAACAATATTTTCAATTGAAGTAACGGGCAAAGTATGAATGTTATCCGATACATCTCTATCCAGATTTAAATCTCTATCACGGTCTACTACGGCGTAGAGATTTACTCCACTTTGCTTTAGATTTGGAACAAGCTTATTAAAAGCGTCATCTAATTCAACTATTTGTTTCTTCCCACCCATTTGAATAACGCTTAGATCATTGTGAAGATCCTCGTCAACTCTATGAAAGACTTCCCGATCATCGTCTCCTTCTACCAGCATTATATCTTCACCAGATGACAAGGCGGTTAGACCAATTTCTTCACTAATCAGAGTTTTAAGTTCATCGGGAATATTTGATGCAGATTGTAACTGGTTTTCTTCAACTTGGTCAGGGTAAAACAGGTAATAAAGTGATTCGTCAGGAACGTTATCAATGATCATCTTTGAATGAGTGCAAATGACAATCTGCACGTTTCTATCTGCTTCTGTCTTTGTTTTTAGATAATCTTTGACATATTTTATGAAACTCAGCTGTAATTGAGGATGTAAATATGCCTCTGGGCTATCATACAGAACAACGAGGTCGTTTTCTGATTTATCTACAATATCTATTTCTGTAAATTGCTCTTCAATTTCATCTTCAACTAACAAAAACAGTAGCGCAATGGCGTCTTTTTCTCCCGAACTAAGCTCGTTGTATTTTACGATAGATCCATCTCGGTTTTCGAACTTTAGGATATACTTATGATCCTCAGTTTTCTTCACTTCCAGTAATTCAATACCCGGAAGTACCTGTTTTATCGCCTCTTGAATTGGTGAGAGCCAGTCTAAAATATCATCATTTTGGATATCTTGCTGTTCTTTGAAATTCTCCAGTATATAATCTTCAACATTGTACTGTATCTGTGATAATCGTCTTCTAACCTCATAATATGGAAGCTCATCTGACATCCCTTTCTGTCGATTACGATAAGGACCTGAGCGGATATTTCCTTGTCCTTTGTTCAACCAATGGTTCAAAGTATCTCTGTTAGATTTAGAAAGAGAGTAAAGAAATTTTGAGCTATAAATTGGCATACCAATTAACCGCCGTTCCTCAATCTCTATATTACCACTCATACCCCTGTGTGGGCCAACAAAAGCAACGTTAGTTTCCTTTGAACTACCATCTGTTTTATTTGCATGAGTGTTTGACCTCTGTAGGAAATCACTCGTCTCCTGAATTATTGGTGCCGTCCCAAAGCGGTCTAGAGTTTAGCGTTGTAATGAGTCCCGTTCAATCGGTTATGATCTTAGAACTGCGTGCACCCAGTGCACGGTGATTTAATCTCGTGACAGATTTTGAATTAACTTGCGTTCTAACTCTACCGAGCAAACTCTAGAAGACTTTGCAACGCGATCAAATTATTGGTGAATTATAATACTGCTTCAAGTATAGCTTTTACTGCCCCTTTCCCTAGTTTTTGGTAGAGCTGACGGCGAAGCTGAAGCGTTCTGAGATACGGCGTGAGTTTGTCCTTGGAGATGCCTCGATGGGGCTAGAGCAGTATTGACGTGGACATCTTCGTCAACGTACTCACCATCGCATGGACGACGTATTCTCGGCTGAATCGTCGTCCTCTTCAAGAGGTTCATTCGCCCGAAAGCCGTCGGTATAGACTGTCAACGATTCCTGTTGGCGGTTGGCCAGCAGGAATCGATCCGTCGGCGGCTTTCGATAGGATGACGTACCGCTCACCGGTACTACGATCAGCGACAATAAACACAGGAGGCTTGTCAGAAGCTTATTATTCCACGCCCACGCGTGACAGGCCACGCGAGCGCGACCAACCCGTCGCGCTCGCGCGGCCTTTGATTCCGGCTTTCACGTACGTTCATCAATCTCAACAGGACCTTTGAGGTGCAACTGAGGCGCGTCCAGCGCTTCCTACGGGCGCTAGACGCGCCGGTAGATTGTCTTGTAGAAACATTAATTTCTACGTTGATTTGTCTGAAACTTATATTGAAGCGGATGCAGGTGTAGACAGCGAGGAACCACCTTCTGAGGGCAACCGCAGAGTGCTCAAAGACCGTGCCTGTCTGATCGTTGAACGTACGGTCACAATTTCTATACAGGTATTGCTGGAACACTCGATAGTTGCCGTACCGAATCACAATTTGGCACGGCAGCGTGGGCAATGGACGCCGTCACGCCAGCGAACTGAGTCAGCAGTTTTGCGGCTCGACGCTCCGAGACAAAAGTCTTGATCGGGAACCTCGTTTGTCGGGAGACACGAACGTGTCATCTTTGACTACTGTGACTTCCAGCTATTGATGAGAACTGACCAACAATCTTCTAACCAAGAGCGTTGAAGTTTCTCTTCGACGGCGTCCTCCGCGTTCTGGACGGATTCAGAGTCGTTCATTGTTGTGGCACCTCTGTGACCTGCTCGTCGAGTGCATCCAGTCTGGTCACTTCGTCGCCGAACACGCTGAGTTCGTTGAGACCGATGGGCTCGTCCTGTCGGAGTGGCGCGAGCATCATCGGTGTCTCGAAGCGTTCCTTGATCTCGCCGAGATACTGCTGCTGTTGGGCTCGCCAGTTGGCGAAGAAGGCGTTGTCACCGTACTCCTCGGGCAGGAGGTAGTTGGCGAAGAAGGCGTTGTCACCGTACTCCTCGGGCAGGAGGTAGTTGGCGACGACGAAGGCGGTCTCGATGCCGACCTGATCCTTCAGGTCCTTGGCCGCCCGGTTAGCCTCCATCATCGGTGTGTACTTGAATTACTATAAAACAAGATCGTTTTAGTCAAGAACTTGAGCAGTCCGGGGCCATGGCACGAGAGTTGGCTATTCGTGGCAAAGCTCGTGGGTTTAACGGAGAAAGCATCGAGCTAGTAGAGTCGATAGCTGATACGATACCGGAAGTCCGAGATATTGGCCAATCAGGTACTGGCACATTATAAGGAGTATACAAAAAAGAAGGCCTTGAGGAGTACATCGACGATTGTATTGAGAGATTCGGCCCCAACTCTCGTTAGCATAATTTGCTAACTTGAGAATCGACTATGTGGTCGAACAGGTCGAGGGGTTCCGCACGAACGGCAACAGTCGACTGTAGAACTACTTTGCTTAGACCCCCAGCCAACCCTTAACTGTCATACAGACCAACACGTCACTGTGCAATACACTGACCTCGACAAGTACGCCACCCAGCGTGGGCGGTATCTCACCCGGAGTCTCGATCACTTCTCACAAAAACAGGGCGAAGCTCTCGGCTACTGCGAACGCGGCTACGCATGGTCGGCGATCGCGAAACGGATGGACAGTACCACCGGGACGATCGGGGCTTACATCGAGCGTGCAATCGCGCTATATGGCTTCGAGGTCGCCGAACGGAAGATCGCCGTCGGCGAGGATCAACCCGATTACGAACGCGTCGACCCGACGTATTAGCGGAGCCGAGAGCGGCCGGATCAGAAAGAGTGGCTCACGATCGTCGACCGTCATCAAAATCACGTTCCCGTCGAGTTCTACAACGCCGTCCAGGAGGCCCCCGCGACGACGGCGTGTGGACGATTGCGTTAGAGTAGTCGATTGTCGGGTTGGGTGTCACATCTCCAGCCGACCAGCCACTGACGCCCCCACTACTGCGACCGCCTCACGTTCAGCGGTACAGCAGTGCTGTTGTTGCTGTTGTGTTGTTGTTCTGTTCTAGACTAGTCGACTACTACTAGGAGACACCCACACCCCTCGTTCCAACTGTATTTCCCTTCTAGGGTGTGGAGGTCTACGACAGCTTCTAGTGGGCTAACACACCCTCCGTTCCAACTGTAAATACACTCAAATCGGGCTGTAGAAGACACAAGACGCCAGTATCAATATGTCTCACTCGATGAATACGTGAATCGGCGGCTCGGCAACCACAGCCCCACTCTTTCGACAGTTTTACACTTGGAACGAGGGGTGTGTGGGCTACCGGGGCGTCGACCGAGATCTCGACGATACCCTACTGCCGAACGTATCATTAGATACACTTGGAACAAGGAGTGTGACCCGAGTTGGGTATCGCTCGCATACCGCAGATTTCAGTGAATACACTTGGAACGTGGGGTGTCCCCCTCGCCGTTACAGTTGGAACGAAGGGTGTATTCAGTAAGAGGTATCGACGCCCGGCGGCCGCCAGACCGGCGCTACGAAGGGATAATGGACAGATACAGTTGGAATCAGGTGGAAACGTATTTGTATCTCCTCTGTCTGTAGCCGATATGGTCGACGAGCCGCCCGGAATCCAATCAGGCATCGACGATCCGCTGTTTGCCGATGCGATGGCGAAACAGTCGTTGATCGTCCGCCCCGAGCTGCTGGAAGTCGGCCACGTCCCCGAACAGAACCGAATCATCGGCCGGGACGCCGAGATCGAGGCCGTCGCCACCAAAATCGAACCCGTCGTTCGGGATGACCCGCCATCGAGTTTTATCATCTACGGGAAGACCGGGACCGGGAAATCACTCGTCTCCCAATCGGTCGCCGACCGCGCCCAGCGAGCGGCCCGCCAGAACGGCGTCGACGTCGGTGTCGTCTACGTCGACTGTTCGCAGCACTCGACAGAAACACAGGCGACCTCGGCGATCGGCCGCGGGCTGAACGACGCCGACGAAAGTGGGTTTTCGATTCCGCGAGTCGGCCTCAGTAGCGCCCACTACTACGATTACCTCTGGGAGGCCGTCGACACGTTGTACGATGCGGCGATCATCATTCTCGATGAGATCGACCAACTGGTCGACAGCGACGACGATGGCGGCGTGTTGATGCAACTTACCCGCGCGAAGGAAAGCGGAAAGATCGACAGCAACCTCGGCGTGGTGGCGATCTCGAATAAGATCAGCTACCGCGACTCGCTCAACGAGCGGGTGAAGTCCTCGCTTGGCGACGACGAACTCGTATTTTCGCCCTACGACGGGAATCAACTCCAAGCGATCATGGACGCTCGAACCGATGCCTTCTGCGAGGGCGTGTTGGACTCGGCGGTCATCCCGAAGACGGCGGCGCTGGCGGCCCGCGAGCACGGGGATGCCCGGCGGGCTATCCGAATTTTACGGAACGCAGGCGACATCGCGACGAAAGAAGGAGCCGAGCGGGTTCGGGAAGACCATGTCGACCGCGCCCAGAAACGCGCCGAGGCCGACCGCCTCCGTGAGTTGCTGGCCGGGCTCCCGCCGCACTCGAAGTACATTCTGCTTGCGTTGGCGAACCTCGATGCCCAAGACGACACCCGCGAGAAATTCCGTACCACAGATGTCTATGAGGCCTACGAGACACTTTGCGAGATAGAGAGTTCGGACCCACTCGGTACCGACCGAGTGCGTGATCTCTTGAAAGAATTGTCCTTCCTCGAAATCACTGAATCCGATAAAACCGGCGGCGGGCGGGGGCGTGGGTCGTTCACGCTACATACGTTGATGAACGATCCCGAGGCCGTCTTTGAAATGGTCGACCAGTAGAATACAGTTGGAACGAGGGGTGTGAACTTACAGCGGAAGCGTGGTGTGCTACTCGTCGGCGATTTCGTTTAGCCATGTCCGTTGATTCGCCGTGAGTCCATGCCCTTCGACCTCGCGTGCACCGTTCGTCTCGGGTTTGGCGTGGAGCCACTTCCGGTGATTTGCGTTCGCCAATTGGACCGTGATGTACGACAGCAGTTCGTCGTAGGTCTCGCCGAGCCGATCGCAGTGGTCGTCGACGATCTGTTTGGGTGTCTCGCTATGCTCGTCGACCTCGCCCAGCACCCGTCATATCAATTGTCTGGACCAGCTCCCGGTAGGCATCGAGGAGTTCGGTGTGAGTATTTCGGAGTTGGAACTCTGGGTGATCAGCAGCGAGGAGGCCAGTCGACTGCTCGACGGTTGCGGCGATCTCCACGTTGGCCACGGCGAGTCGCTTGTCGACGGCTTCGAGTTTGTCACGGGTGTGTTGGTCGACGGATGGTTTGTCGTTCATGATCTGAAGTGCCACTTCGCCCTAGAGTAAACCCGTTTCTGCCAACCACTCTCGTTATTCACACTAACCAAATCGACGTGTCGAAACGCCAGTAAAGCAGTAGTCTTTGGTTAGTCACATAGAACCGGGAAAAGGAGTCTGTCGACCTACCGCACGACGTAGTAGCCGTCTCGGCGTGCCAACTCGGCGTTAGAGACCCGTCGACGAAGATACGCCCGCCACACCGACTCTGGAACATTCTGTTCGAGGCGTTGTTCCAGCGTTACAGCGTCGACACGCGTGAGACCCTCCTCCTCGTTCTGGATTCATTCCTTTGGCCAGGTCAATACTGTCCCAGCCCTCTTTTTGTCGACAACAGAATCTGGTGACAGGGTCGATGTTTAATCGACAGGATTAATTGAATGGGTTATCTGGGGTATCTAGCCGGGTAATACCCTCGATCCCGTCGAAGCCGTCGTCAAACGAGTAGAGGTACTCGATACCCCTCCGCTGCATATACGCAACAATAGTCGCGTCACCAAACGAGAGACTCTCATAGCCCTCGAAGAGTTCCATGGCCCGGTGGAGGTCTTTTTGCGCACAATGGACCACCTCGAAGCCCGCTGAATTGGCGAGACGGGTTTTCAGATCGGCGGCGATATCGTGTCGCTGCCGCTCGTGAATCCAGTTCAGCGTCTCTAACAGCACATAATTCGTGATTCGAGCAGTCGGGAGATCGCCTCTATCGATGGCATAGACAATGTTCTCGGCTCGTTCATGACGAGTGTCCGGACTCGTGTCCTTGTAGTCGATGAGGATGTTAGCATCAACTATCGCGACCGCCATTCAGGAATCCTCCGTAGACACTGGGTCTTCCTCGTTACCAGCGAGATCATGCGTTTTGAGGCTATCACCGCCCATCGGAGCCTTCATGTCGTCGTCTTCGAACGCTCCATAGCGCTGCTTGATCACCTCTACGGAGAGATTCCCTTCTTCGTCAGTATTCCATCGGAGTTTGTCACCAGGCTCGATATCGAGATGTCGGCGGAGGTCCGCCGGGATCGTGACCATTCCTCGGTCACTGACTTTGGTTTCTTCAGGAGCTTCTTCTGCTGCCATACCCTCTAGTACAGGCTCACGCACAATACATGTTGCGCCACATGTTGTTCTGAAGAGGGACGATCAACCTCTCTATCGTGTTTCGTTATATCGAGAAAACCTATGAAACTCGTTGGATATTAGGCAAGAGCCAGCCTGATATAGGTCATTGGAGTGCGGTTCGCATCGATTCGATGATGTTCTGTTCAGTTGGAGCGGCGAGATAGGGCTCGATAGCGTCGTAAAAGAACAATCAAAGGGTTCAACGAAATATTAAAAAGTTCGGGAAGTGTGACAATGGAGTACTCGTTTCTCCGAAGATGCTCGACGAGGGGATCGACGTTCCGGATGCCGAAGTCGGTATCAACGTCACGGGAACGAAAACGAAACTTCAGCTCGTACAGCGTATGGGGCGTGTCCTTCGCAAACACGGCGACCAGCGACCCCACTTCCATCATTTCATCGCTATGCCCGACGAGAACTACATCGCCGGGTTGGACTCGAAAGAGTACGTCCAGGAACTCAACTGGGTGCGTGAACTAGGGGAAACGATTGGGGTGCAACCAATTATCGAGGAAGCTGGCGTCGACGCCGACTTGCTAAAGCGGGCAGAACAGCGGGGGCACGAACTGTGGGCCCGTGATCTGCTTGACGACTTAGAAGTGGAAACCGTTCAAGTGAACGTCAATCTTGAACAGCTGCTTGATGAGCTAACCATCGAAACAACGGGCATCCTATTGGATGAGTTACGGCTAGACGGCGACCGAGTAATGCAGGATGACTGGGAGACTGCAATGGAGGTACTCCGGGAGTCAGAGGCACTCTCTATTGAGGGTCTCCAACGAGTCTGGTGGCTCTTCCCTATCTATCGAGAACGACCTACCGAGTTGGACGAACTCCTGACGGCATCACGAAAGGCCCTCTCTGACGAATACACATTCATATGGCAGTCAGGAGAGCTGGAAGACCCATAATCAAGTTATGTTATATAGATGTTTCTAGTAAATCTACTGTTTGATTGCAATAAATTTAATAACAGATAATTTAGTTTATTCACTAAAATTGATTAAGAAAATGACCGAACAAGATATATGTCTGGAAATTATTCTTTTATTATGATGGATAATAACAGCGACAGTAAAAGTGGATCTATGAATCGACGAAAAATTCTCAAAACGTCAGCAGCAGGTCTAATTTCGAGTGTTGTACTGGCTAATGCAACCACATCAGTAGCAGCACAAGAGGGTAATCAGACCAACGAAACATCTTCCGAAGATGAAACAGAAACTGACGGCAGTGAAAATGAATCATCTGGGGATCAGAGTGATGAAGAAGACTCCAATAATGAAAATACGACTTGTGAGGGGGCTCCGACAATGAGTCGTACGAGCGTCACTACGCCGAATAGCCGAATTACAACAGACGACCCAGCTGTTGTTGAGGCAAACTTCCGTCCAGACCCAACCATCCCTGATGACTGCACAATTATGGTTGATCTTGAATTCAGCTTTTCCGATGCAGGATTCCAATGGGGTGGCGGAGCAGAGTGGGATCAAGCAACATCGGATTTGGTTGTTGGAACGTTTGAAGTCCGTCCAGGTGAAATACGTGATATTAGAGGAGAACTACATACTCAAGGGGCTGAAGCAGGCGATCAGGTGACAGTAATTGCTGACTATGAGTTATGGTTTGAAGGAAACCGTGAAGAATCTGTTCAGCAAAGTGGGATCAGACATACTATTGATGTAGAAGCACCGAATCCACCGGAGGAAGAAACTGAAGGCACACTTGAGGACTTCACACCCGGTTTGGGAATTCCAAGTGCCCTCGCCGGGATTAGCGGGGCAACATACTTATTGAGATCTAAACTGACTGGCGATAGTGAATAATCCGGTATAACCCTCAATCAGATATAACTTAATAGTATATAATAATATGAAATTACAACGCAGTGTACTTATGTCGACTCTTGCTCTCTTGATGGTGATTCTTGTGATTACAGTGTCAGCGGGTACTGTCACCTCAACCAGTTCTAATGAGTCTACGACGCAGACAGGCCCAACGGCTGATTTTACTATCTCACCATCTAAGCCGCTCCCAGATGAAAAAGTGGCATTTGATGCGTCTGAATCAACTGCAGGGTCGAGTGATATTGTAAGCTACGAGTGGAGTTATGAAGTTTCCACTAGCTATAGCGATCAGACTGCCACCAGTGAAATTTTCTCCCATACATTTGAAGAAAATGGAAAATATGAGGTGACATTGGAAGTCGAAGATGCGAATGGTGAGAGAGATTCAACAACACAAACAGTGACTGTCGACGGTGAAGATCCTTCTGCCGAATTTACCATTTCGCCATCTGATCCACTCCCAGAGGAGCAGGTGATATTTGATGCCTCCGAATCAACTGCTCCATCTGGTGAGATTGAAAATTACGAATGGAGTTACGAGGTCAGTACCAGTTACAGTGACGAGTACGTTTCCGGAGAAAGTTTCTCTCATACATTTGAAGAAAATGGCAAATACGAAGTGACATTAGAAGTCGAAGACAATGGTGGGGCGACTGATTCAACTACCAAAACGGTTGAGGTAGGCGGCGAAGATCCTTCTGCCGAATTCAGCATATCTCCGTCTGATCCACTTCCGGATGAAAAAGTCTCATTTGACGCCTCTGAATCAACTGCTCCGGCTGGTAGTATTGAAGATTATGAGTGGAGTTACGAGGTCAGTACCAGTTACAGTGACGAGTACGTTTCCGGAGAAAGTTTCTCTCATACATTTGAAGAAAATGGCAAATACGAAGTGACATTAGAAGTCGAAGATAATGGTGGGGCGACTGATTCAACTACCAAAACGGTTGAGGTAGGCGGCGAAGACCCTACTGCCGAATTCAGCATATCTCCGTCTGATCCACTTCCAGAGGAGGAGGTCACATTTGACGCCTCTGAATCAACTGCTCCGGCTGGTAATATTGAAGACTATGAGTGGAGTTACGAGGTCAGTACCAGTTACAGTGACGAATCCGTCACTGGCGAGAGTTTCTCTCATTCGTTCGAAGAAAATGGAGAGTACGAAATTACCTTAGAAGTCGAAGACAATGGCGGTGCAACTGATTCTACTACTAAAACGGTTGAGGTAGGCGGCGAAGACCCTACTGCCGAATTCAGCATATCTTCGTCTGATCCACTTCCAGAAGAAGAGGTCACATTTGACGCCTCTGAATCAACTGCTCCGGCTGGTAATATTGAAGACTATGAATGGAGTTACGAGGTCAGTACCAGTTATAGTGATCAGAGTAAAACTGGAGATTCATTTTCACACACGTTCGAACAACCAGGCGAATATGATGTAACATTAGAAATAGAAGACAATGGTGGTGCAACTGACTCCACGACAAAAACAATAGATGTAGGTGGTGAAGGACCAACTGCTTCATTCGATATGTCACCATCACAACCTGCCCCTAATCAGGAAGTAATATTTGATGCGTCGGGTTCTGAGAGTACAGTTGGTGAAATTGAAACGTATGAATGGGACTATGAGACATCAGGATATAGTGGTGGGAGTGGTTCTGGAGAATCTGCTTCGCACTCATTTGACGCATACGGTGAATATGATGTGACTTTAACCATCACAGATGTCTACGGACAAAGTAATTCAGTAAGCAAAACCGTTACTGTTACTGGTGATGGTCCGACAGCAGATTTCGACGTTTCTCCTTCTAATCCGGGGTTAGATGAACGAGTAGTCTTTGACGGATCGGTGTCCACTGCACCCGATCTATCTATTGAAGATTATCGGTGGTTCATAAACGGGGAAGCGCGTCGAGGCGGAAGCGAAATATCTGGAACGTTTGACGAAGCGGGAATATACAACGTCGAGTTAGAAGTCGAAAATACAGCTGGGAAGACAGACCGTATCAGTAAAACTGTCCCTGTTGGGGACAAGGAAGATATAGTTGATAACCCAGATTTCGAGTTGGTACGTGCGTCCCCCGACACTGAGTCAGTAGCTGTGAATCCAGGAGAGACACTCTCATTCGTTTCGGAGATAGACAGTGAAGAGGTGCCAGAAGCGACACAATCGTTATTTGTTGACGGTGAAGTCGTTAAACAATCTGAAGTGGATTCAAAAAATATTCGTACTGCTCATCAATTTGAAGAGCTCGGTGAGCACACCGTAGAAGTCGAATTAAAGGGTGAAGCGGGCAAGTCGGATGTCATCAAGTGGGACGTGACAACGCATCCATTCAATTCACTCCCGACAGTCGCCGAACAGTCATCAAGTCAAGAAGCAAGTCTCGATGGAAATACAGATATATTGACGTTTTCAATTCAAAATCCTGATACAAATGATAGAGAGATTAATGCAGAGATCGTTGCTGAACTCCCTGACGGAGTATCAATATCAGGAGCTAGTGACGTGTCGTCCGGTGATGCTGCAATACAAGCATCACAAACAACTATTCGCCCAGGTCGTCAGGAATCAATGCGTCTAGATATAAATATTGGTGATGATTCCCTAGATGGAGAGAGAATAACCATCCCGTATCAAGTTAGATACCAACCTGTGGGGGGAAGTAATGTTAGTTACACAGCAAATGAGCGAGAGTTCGAGATTATTGTCGGAAGTGCTGCGAACGGAGGGGGAGCGGTTACTGACCAATCTCCCGGATTCGGCGTGACAACAGCACTAATTAGTATATTTGGTATTGTTATCGTTGCTAGACGGGTGGTCTAATAGCTTTTAGTCGAGTTATGCTCGAACTCGATTAGAATCGCGTGAGTATGTCACCTACGACGTGCAGATCAGGGCCGAGTAGGCCATCTTTTAATCGTCTTCTCTCGACAATTCGCCTATGACTTCCGATTCAGTCGACTCTCTCGATGATCTCGTTGCCAAGGTCGACAATGAATTTGCATCTCACAGGCAGTCTGACGAGTTCAAAACAGTCTCTCTTGTGATTGATACCAGTCGTTCTGAGCATTCCACGTTGATCATCCATATCGACGGTGAAGAGGCCAGCTCGTTGGCTGACCGTATCGAGGAATTCTGTACTGACCACGGTGCCCACACTCAGCGCGAACACCATTCCAAGACTGACGTTAGGGTACTAGCAACGGTCGAATGAGGCCTTCTATTCCCCTCAAATCAATACCGAAGTATCCTCAACTAGTGATCTCTATGTTCTCTCACCCGCACCTCTTCACAAAATTAAGAAGATCCAGTCTTAACCAACAAGAGCAGAATTTCACAATTTTGTTGGTTAACACTAATGTCATGCCTGACGAGGTGGTTCGAGGTTCTTCATTTTGAAACAGGGCGAGCGATGAACCGCCCGACAACTTCTGCCAACCTGCGCGTCCACTGGATATCTACAGTTTCCTTATCGATCAATGTCTCATAGATGCCCACCAAATCGTACTGGTCCTGTGTGTGAAAGGGGAGACACCGTTTGCAAAATGGAGGTGAGCAAATAGCGTTCTCTGACATTGTTAGCTACGCACCCCACTTGAGATGTGTAAATCGGTGAGTAGAGTGGAAGAGAGGGAGAGAGACACCGTTTGCAAAATGGATTGATGGGTGAATGAACCTAAATAATCGGGTCAGATAGGGGGACACACCGTTTGCAAAATGGAAAAACCGCTTATCACTCCTATTACCTCCCGAATTGGGTGGAGAGACACCCTTAATTTTGGAAACATTGACTGTGGTCCGTAGGTGAATCTACACAGCGAGAGGGTTGGGTGGGGGGACACCGTTTGCAAAATGGACTAGTCGGAGTCGACCCACCCCACTTGAGATGTGTAAATAGACGGAGTCGACCCACCCCACTTGAGATGTGTAAATATGGGGTTTTATTGCTTAGTGGGGCCGCTGGAAGGGGATCTGCGATGACTTGTTCCAGAAAAATTTTCATTCGCTGACGCGGTTGCTGGCGGGAAATTCTGGATGACGATCAAGGTTGAACACGTCGACTTTCGGTCGGTAGCCAATGTACGGGTGTTTCCAGTATCGTCTACGTGATCCAGAGTGGATATAATGTAGATCGGTGAGATGGTGCTGGTTACCGGTAATCTGACTAATAATATTGCTGACGGTTTTTTGCACACACACCTAGTTTGGAAAATCACCCTCTGAAATAGGGGAGTAAACCTCGGTTAGAGTAGCTTCTAGACTGCACCATTTTCCAAACTAGGTGTCTACGTGTGTATAAGAATATTGATAAATTCTCTTATAGGGATCAAGGATTAAACTCATCCTCTATTCCTCTGGTCGACTTTCTCGGTCTAACGATTTTTTCAAGAGTCGCCCTGGTCGCAATTTCGCGTGACTCACTGCCGAGGCGGCTCCAGATTCTTCATTTTGAAGTCTGACTGGGCGACGAACCGTCCAGCGAGTTCAGCTAGTTCACGTGTTCGCTGGATATCTGCGAGGTTGTGCTTCAGTAGCGGGAGCCACGCACCTTCGTTGTAGGCGTCGACAGCCTCGGCGCTGTCCTCGAAGGGGTCACAGGTCTCGGTGCCAATCAACGTCTCGTAGACGCCGATAAGATCGCTGTGATCATGTGTGTCGAAGCGGTCGTTCGTGTCTTCGAACTCCTGATCGAGGACAGGCCACTGCAGACCAAGGAACTCCGAGAGACGATCTACCCGGAGTTCGAAGCCGAGTTTACGAGTGCCCATTCGATGTGGCAGTCGACACGCAGCGATACGAGGATCTTCCTGGTATTGAGAAGGTCGGTCACGGAGAGTGGGATGCAGATTCCGGAAGTATCGAGGGTACTGAGTGACTCGTCTCGGGGTCATTTCATTTTTCAACTTCTAATCGAGATGCAAGATCATCCTCATGTTCGACAGCAAACTCTACTAATGTCTCCATGAAGTCTGCGTGTTTCTCGATTGCACCGTTGCCTGCGACCTTCGAGCGCCCATCGAGTCGTTCATAGAGGTCGTTGAGCTGGGCTGCCTTTTCGTCAGGTAAGTACATTGGGACCTGTCGCTTGTGTCGAGTTGCAGTTGCGTCTCTATCTGGTCCCGGTTTCGAACCCGTATTATTCGAGTTATCTGCATTACCTGTATTACTCGGGTCACTCGTTTTATCTGCAGTACTCGTGTTACTCATGTTGTCCGTATTATTTTCAACATCTGTCTTGTCGTCTTTTTCCTTATCAGCGCGGCGTTCATCGAACCGTGCGCTGAGTTCGTCTTTTGGATCGCTCATGAGAATGACTCCACGTGAGCCGCTATGCGGTCGTATTTATCGCGCAGTTCCTCCGTCTTGTCTGCATCCCACGCATAACCCGCATCATCCGGGTTATACGCAAACACCGAAGTCTGGTATTCGATACTGTGTTCGATGACTGCCCAATCAGGGATCTGGAACACATAGTCCTCGCCGAATGTTTCTACAAACCATCCTTCCATCTCGGTGCTGACCCCATCTCGACCAACTTCGTTCAGGACCGCTCCGACTGTCGAGATTGATATGTCGCCGAATTTGTCTTCGAGGGTATCGATCTCGTCGAAGAGGATCTGGATCGAGTCTTTCGCAATTGTGTTCGCATGAGAGGGAAACAAGACGTTCTCAGCGGCGAGCAGCGCTCCGTCAGCCAGTGGGCCAAGGTTTGGAGGGGAATCGATCACGACGTAATCGTAGTCGACTGTGAGTCGGTCGAGTGCGAGTTTCAATGACTCAACGCCACGTGCCTGTGAATAGAGGTGCTTTTCGAGCCTGAAGTTGCGTAAATGAGATGGGACGATATCGAACTCGTCTCCATGGACAATCAGCTGATCGAGGTCATCGAGGGTGAGTTCTCCCATATCGGAGAGCACATCGTACAGTGCGTATTCTGAACTCCGGTACTGCTCACGGAATCCTAATTTGAGCGTGAGTCCACCCTGTGGATCGGCGTCGACGGCCAACACGTCGTGGCCTCGATTAGCGAGCGCACCAGCGAGGTTGATGCTTGTCGTGGTTTTTCCGACACCGCCTTTCTGCATCCCGACAACTATCCGCATGGGCCAATCACATCCTGTGTAACCTGTATTATGTGGGTTGTACGTAACATACAAGATATACAGGTGATTCAAGTAATATAAACCTGCGTCAGACACGTCAGATATGGTTACTAGGTCTCAGCCATACCCTCCAAGGCATCCGTCTTTAGTTAGTCACAGAACCGCGGTACAGCGGTAGCTTATCGAACTTTCTTTTCGAGAGGAATGAGGAGGCAGCTAGTGTGCACAAAGATACCTCCTCAACCCGTCTTATGCGTCGTCTCACTAGCCTTTTTCCATCCGAGTTCCTCGAAGAGCACGCCGAGGAACTCGGCGTGGTCGAACGTGATCGGAAGCTACAGATTCCCGCCTTCGTCTGGGCATTCGTGTTCGGCTTCGCCGCTGGCGAAGGCCGAACACTTGCCGATTTTCGACGCTGTTACAACTCAACGGCGGACAAGATGCTCTCTCCAGGCGGATTCTATCAGCGGTTGACGCCAACCCTCGCGGAGTACTTCAGCGATCTCGTCGAGGCTGCTCTCGACGAGGTCGCTGTTCCCGACTCGGTTGATGTGGATGTTGAGCGGTTTAGAGACGTGATGATCGCTGATGGAACCATTCTACGGCTGCACGAACTGCTGTCTGAGAAGTACAAATCCCGGTACGAGGAGCAGGCTGGAGCGAAGCTCCACCTGCTCCACAATGCCACCGAGAAGACGATTGAACGGTTCGAGATCACGCACGAGAAAACCCACGACAGTACCTTGTTCAAAACCGGGTCGTGGCTGCAAGGACGGCTCATACTCTTTGATTTGGCGTATTTCAAGTACCGCCGGTTTGCACTGATCGACGAGAATGACGGCTACTTCGTCAGCCGACTGAAACAGAACGCAAACCCGGTGATAACAAAGGAACTCCGCGAATGGCGTGGCAACGCCATTCGCTTGGAGGGAAAGCAGATTCATGACGTTGTAGATGACCTCTACCGCACGTACATCGACGTAGAGGTCGAAGCAGAGTTCAAGCGAGGACCGTACAACGGCACTCGGTCGTTAGATACGAAGCGATTCCGCGTCGTCGGCGTCCGCAACGAGGACGCCGACGACTACCATCTCTACATCACGAATCTCCCACGAGAAGAGTTTCTCCCGTCAGATCTAGCAACGCTGTATCGGTGCAGATGGGAGGTAGAGTTGCTGTTCCGTGAACTCAAGACGCAATACGAGTTAGATGAGTTCGACACAGCTGACCCAGCGGTTGTTGAAATTCTCGTGTACGCAGCGTTGCTCTCACTGCTCGTGAGCCGTGATCTGCTCGGGTTGGTCACCGAGGTAGCAGATGACGAGATCGTCTTCCCACCAGAACGCTGGGCGGCGACCTTCCGGTCGCACGCCCAGCTCATCCTCTCGAAACTCGGTGAGTTCTTGGGATACTCGCCACAGCCACTGTTGGAGCGGTTGATCGAAGACGCCCAGAAGATACACCAGCAACGGCCAATCCTTCAAGAGACGCTCGCTACCGCTACGCAACCGAGGTGTGAGTCTTAACTAAAGACGGATGCCCTCCAAGGATTCCAAATCGGGATGGAGGTTACGTAGTTGATCTTGAATTGCGGTACTCTACAACTGGTTCAGGGCTTCTTCAGATAATGTATCTCGCGGCATAGCTATCAATGACCAATAAGAGAAATCCACCCTTGACAGTACTTCTACCGCATTCTCATTGAAGAGGTTAATATCGTATCCAATAGTGGGCTCAGCACATACTTGAATCGTGTCTAACTCTTCTCCATCAATTTGACTCCTATAATAGAAATCAATCGGACCTAGCGGTGAACCAGTCATAAAACAATAATCATCTGACACTGCCGTGACCGATCCTTGGATCTCTTCTGGCGTCCACAGTTTCCCATCCATATCTCGTTTTGGGAGTCATATTATTTAAAGACACACTAATTAATGTGGTTAAGAACATGAATTAGTTATTCAAATCTGATATGTTCCCTGGCGGTGGATAGCGGTGTAGGTGATAAGAACGTGAGACAGCCTGCATCGTGGATGCAACTCCCGATTGATGATCGGATTCTTGAGTCGTTGGACTCCTCTGGTATGATTCTCTCCCCGTCTGTGATTGCGATCAATATCGATAAATCTCGTGACGAAGTGAATCGTCGACTGTCGACGCTTGTTGACTACGAACTCGTCACACGGGTACAGCGTGGCTATTACGAAATTACAGACTGTGGCAAACAATATCTACAAGGAGATCTCGATCTGACACGGGCTGACGAGTAATTACTGATCCTAATTGAGTCCTTCTGAGTTCGCATTATTGGTAGCTCTCAGGCAATCAAAATTTTTGTAGGTCGCGGCCGCCACCGATCCCGGCCTCAAAGCTACCGTTCGGATCGTTCGAGCGTTGCTCAACGACGAGAGCAACAGTACCCAGCCGTATCTATTCTTACCAAATTTTTTTCACTGACATATATTATATGTAAATTCCTGAAATGGCCTCGGCTTATGATTATTGTACTAATCATAAGCTCGATAAAATCGCAAGAAAGCGTCGGGGTATTTTACTCTGAAAAGTGATATATTGGAGTTTCTTCCGTCACTATTTTATAAGTTCAAATCAAACACCCGACACAAAATGTACCGTTCAATATTGAGTC
>Ga0207995_100207_pt1 | contig 25037 bp, 20 predicted proteins | sample AntDeeMetag022AM_FD_184759 | JGI IMG/M metagenome (GOLD analysis project Ga0207995, IMG submission 184759) | Saline lake microbial communities from Deep Lake, Antarctica - Antarctic Deep Lake Metagenome 022AM (SPAdes) (version 2) | ecosystem: Environmental > Aquatic > Non-marine Saline and... | reverse complement strand
AAGCTAAACGTAATTGAAAATACGGAACTCGGCGACGGAACGGAGGTAAAAGAGTTTACTGTCATTCAAGACTCTCAGATCGGCAACGGATGTATGATATGGCGGTCTTCGAATATTTATGGCACAGAGATGGGAAACGACTGTATGGTTGGCTCGCTCGTTGAGATTCAGGAAAACACACAGATAGGTGATGGCTGCCGAATACAGTCACATGCGTTCATTTGCTCTTTGGTCACGCTTGAAAACGACGTCTTCGTGAGCCACGGTGCCAAGTTCGTAAACGATCTGTATCCACCGAGCGGTGATAGCGACGAATGGAAAGAGACGATCGTACAGAAGGGCGCATCGATAGGGACGAATGCAACCGTACTCCCAGTTAAAATCGGTGAAAACGCGATCGTAGGTGCAGGTGCAGTTGTTATAGATGACGTGCCTGAAAACGCCATCGTCGCAGGAAATCCCGCTGAAGTAGTAGGATACAGAGACGAATGAGTTAGTCTACCTGCATGGCTTGGTTTTTTCCTGACGATAGTTCACACAGTTCGAGTAGTTCGACCGTCTCTGCGCCGACCTCACCTGGTGCCCGAAGTCCACCATCAGTCTTACAGGCTTCGATAAACTCGGAGACTTCGACCTTGAGCGGTTCTTCGTTGTCGGTCTCGTAGACCTGTTTGCCCTCGCTTTGCGCCCGTAGATCGCCATGGTCGTTCGTCACCCTACTGTCGTACATCTCGACGACGTTATCTTCGAGGTAATCGATGTACGCCGCCTTTTCGGTACCGACGACGGTTAAGTCACGCCGCTTGCCGTGGACAGGCACCTGCCACGATTCATTAATGACGCTCGTTGCATCGTTATACTCTAGGACGATAGTCGCCGTTTCATCGACATCCTCACGGATGAAGCTATCGAGGTTACAATAGACCGACTGGGGGTCGGATTCGAGAAGATAATTCGAGATATCTATGTCGTGGACGGCAAGCGAGTAGAGCGCGCCAGCGGTCGCACGCGGCACGCGGAACGAGAACCGAGACGTGTTGAGATACTTTATTCGGCCGAGTTCGCCGCGATCGATTCGTTGTTTCAGATCGCTCAGGGCGGGATGATACCTGAAGATATGGCCCACTCCGAGAACTGCGTCTTCGGCACGAGCTGTCTCAACCATCTCCCATGCATCGCTGCTGTCGAGTGCAAGCGGCTTCTCAACGAGACAGTCGACGCCGCTTTCCAGGAGATGGGTTGTGAGCTCGTGGTGTGTCGGAGACGGCGTCGCGACGGTGACGGCGTCAACGCCCATCGACGGGAGTTCAGTGTAGTCCGTGGTATACTCGACGCCGTACGACGAGGCGAGGTCGGTGACCCGATCTTCGTCGACATCACAGAAAACGGCAGAATCGAGTATCCCCTCATCGACGAGTTCTGTGGCGACACGCGCATGATTTGATCCCCAGTATCCCGTCCCGATAACACCGTACTTCATGCGTAGTACTCCTGGATTAGCTCACAGACATAGTCCACTTCGGCTTCGGTGATCCGCGGATGCATCGGCAGGGAGACGATCTCCTTAGAGAGCTGTTCGGCGAATTCAACGGTCGTCTCACCGACACGGTCAACGATGGCAGGATGCTTGTGTGCGGGCGTCGGGTAGTGGATTCCCGTGTCGACGCCGTTTTCCTCGAGATAGTCACGTAGATCTTCACGGTCGGGTACTTGCACAACGTAGAGATGGTAGACGTGTCGGTTGGAGTCACCTTCCGTAGGGACGACGACCTCCTCGATATCGGCCAGCTGCTCGTCGTAGATACGCGCCGCGCGTCGTCGTCCGTCGTTCCACTCTTCGATGTGTTTCAATTGTTCCCTGCCGACTGCGGCGAGGACCTCGCTCATTCGGTGGTTGAGCCCCAAGTAGCGGTGTGTTCCCTCGTCGTCGCGCCCGTGATTGCGGAACGCGCGTGCGCGCTCTGCGACAGCGGCATCATCGGTCACAAGCATGCCGCCGTCGCCCGCGACAGTCATGTTCTTCGAGGGGTAAAAACTGAACGCACCGACATCCGCGAGGCTTCCCGCCCTGTCCCCATTACGGTCCGCGAAGTGTGCCTGACACGAGTCAGAGACGACGCTCAGGTCATACGTGTCGGCGATCTCGACTATACGGTCCATCTCAGCCATCTGTCCGTAGATGTGGACGGGAATTACCGCTTTGGCATCGCTGGACGCGGATACCTTCCGTTCGAGTTCGTCGGTCGCGATCGTGTAGGTGTCACGGTCGACATCGACGAAGACGGGATTCGCGCCGAGCGAAAGAATGGGACTGACCGACGCAAAGTACGTATGTGCGGGAACAAAAACATCATCCCCCTCTCCGATGCCGAGCGATTTTAATCCGAGGAGTATAGCGGAGGTGCCGCTATTGACGCCGACAGCGTGGTCGACACCACACAGTTCGGCGAACTCTGCTTCAAATTTTTCGACCTCAGGACCCTTAACGTATCTCCCACCTTCCAGGACATCTTTGACAGCATCCACCATATCACCGTTCATATGTATATCGGTGAACGGAACCTTATCAACCATACAGAGTGTTCGACCTACGCTGTATGTAGGTTGCGATAGACTACGGAACAAGTGAACTACCCCACCCTACTCGCTCACGGCTTTCGCCGTTCGCTCCTTGAGGGTGTCGTCAGAAGCAAGCTTCTGACTGCTAACCAGAACCTTCGGTTCTGGTGATGGGGCTTCCTGTTTCCACGACGCGCTTTGCAGATACGGGTGTATCCACAGGGAGCGCAGTCTCCACAGGCGTTGATTCGGAGTATCCCACTCCTACATCTACAAGACCGCGAGAAAGAATATTCCACGCCGCGTTCGCGTCCCTGTCCGCCTCAAATCCACACGAGGGACAGGAGTGTTCGCGCACCCACAGCGGTTTGTCTATCTTGACACTACAAGCCGCGCATTCCTTCGTCGTATCTTTCGCGTCAACCGCGACGAAGTGTGTCCCTTCGCGCTTGCACTTGTATTGGAGCATTCGTAGGAACGTCCCCCACGCCGCTCCCGCCCGGTTACGAGAGTTGCCCGGCAATTCAACCAACCCCTTCGCGTCTAAGTCCTCCACGGCCACGAGGTCGTATTCTCTCGCGTAGGAGTTCGAGAGTTTGTGAAGGAAGTCTCGTCGCTTTCGCTTGAGATCGGCGTGTCGTTCAGCCACGACTTGTCGTTGTTTCTCCCAATTCGCAGAGCCGTGTTCCTTCCGCGAGAGGTCGCGTTGTGCGCGTTCGACTCGTTCGCGTTCGTCGCTGAAGTCGGGGCTTTCAATGGCGTACCCATCAGTATCGTGGGCGTACTTGAGAATCCCCACGTCGATACCAACGACCTTCTCGGGGTTCTCCGGTTTTTCAGCTGTGACTTCGTCCACGCCGATGCCGAACGTGGCATACCACTCGCCCGTAGGTTCTCGTTTGACCGTGACCTGTTTGATGGTCGCGTTCTCGGGGATGTCTCGGTGGAGATGAATCGGAATCTCACCGATTTTGCTCAACCATAGGACAGGCCGACCACTCGTATTCTTGAGTTTGAAGCCGGACTGGTTGTAGGTGAGCGACCGATACTCCCAAGGACGCTTCCACTTGAGCATTCCCACGGCACGTCCGTTCTCTTTCTGCGCTTTGAGCGTAGATAGGTTGTCGTAGACGCGCTTGACGACCATCTGGAGGACTTTCGAGTGAACGTCTCCAAGGTCAGTCCACCACGTTTTGAGGTCGGGGAGTTGCCCCTGTACCTCGTAGCGGGCGAGAATGTCGTCTGCCTCGTTGAGCAAGTAGAGGACGTGGTTGTACAGTTGCCTACAAGTATCGACATGGTGCAGAAGAGTCTCAGCGATGTCTTCTGGCGGGTTGAGTCGATACTTGTAGTTGTATTGCATCTCCTACTCGTCTGAGTTGGGTTCGGAGACGCGGACGATTTTCACGTCGGCTCCCCGCCAGCGTTTGGGAACGATGACATGGGCGCTATTCCCCGACGGTTTTGCGGTTCCGTTGAGGACTTCCTCGCCCTCGATTTCAAACCTATCCATCACCAATGTATAGACTTTGGATAGACATGAAGGTAGCGGCGGGCCTGTGGGCCGAGTGGTGAACGTGTTTGGGAAATGTGCGGCGCTGTATCCCCTCCCTACTGCGCTACTCTGTTGCTTTGCTCCCTGCGTTGCTCCTTGAGGAAGGGGACTTAGCGCCTAATTCCAGTTAAAACACATGTTATGAATTTATTAATTTGGTCATAGCATAACCAAAGGAAATTTGTCAAAATGATAGATGGTAAGGCAGATTCACTGAACACTACCATTGGTTGTGTTCTGAGATCTTAGCAATGCGTTTTTATAAGCAGACGCATATCATAATTACAAAATGAAATGTGCGGACGAATCTCTGGTAGGGTTTATAATTCATCATGAGTAGCAAAGCGGTTCTCGGAGAAGAGTGTACAATTGCCGATAAAGCGACAATCGGCTATCAGTATGAAAACGATACACAACCACCAGTAATCGGTGCATCTAGCACTGTTCGAGCAGGCACAATAATTTATAATGATGTCGCAATCGGGGACCAATTTAATACCGGACACAATGCCTTAGTACGTGAATTAACCGAGATGGGTGATAATGTATTAGTTGGGACGAACACAGTCATCGACGGTCGGACCAAGATTGGTTCAAGTGTTAGCCTGCAGACCGGAGTGTATATTCCCTCAAATACGGTGATCGGGAATGACGTGTTTATTGGTCCCCGAGCAGTGTTGACAAATGACCCGTATCCAATTCGAGCGGATGCAGAACTGATTGGACCGACATTAGAGGACCACGTTTCAATCGGAGCCAACGCAACATTACTTCCAGATGTGACAGTTGGTAAGGGGGCGTTCGTCGCAGCAGGTGCCATCATAACGGAAGATGTACCTCCGGAGACACTGGCTATCGGTGTACCCGCGATTCATAGAGAGCTTCCACCGGAACTTCAGGGAGGAAATGCAATCAGATGATCCCAATCGCAAATCCAGTCATCAGGGATGAGGAAAAACAACGAGTGCTCCAGATCCTCGATAGTGGGATGTTGGCTGACGGCCCGGAAGTACGTTCGTTCGAGGAGGAGTTTGCAGCGTACTGCGAGACCGATCATGCGGTCGCAACATCGAACGGGACAACTGCACTCCACGCAGCATTGCATGCTGTGGGTATCGGTCGTGGGGATCGGGTACTCACCACACCGTTTTCATTTATTGCGACCGCAAATGCAATACGACACACCGGCGCGGAACCAGTATTCGCCGATATCAACCCTGAAACGTTCAACTTGGATGTAGGTGTGGTCGAATCAATTCTCCAAAATCGCGGTGAGGAACTCGATGCGATTCTCGCGGTCCACCTCTATGGGCTTCCGTGTGAGATGGATCAGTTGACCGAACTGGCTACTGAGTACGATCTTACGCTGATAGAGGATGCAGCCCAGGCGCATGGTGCAACATACGATGGACAGCGTGTGGGATCTATTGGAGATGTGGCCTGTTTCTCGTTTTACCCGACGAAAAATATGACCACTGGTGAAGGCGGAATGATCACGACTGATGATCCAGGTATCGCCGAACGCGCAGCTCGGTTCGTAAATCACGGACGAACAGAAAAGTACGGACATTCGACAGTGGGTCACAATTTTCGCATGACAAGTATTGCTGCGGCGATTGGCCGTGTCCAGCTGGATCGACTGCCAGAATATATCAAATCACGACGGCAGAACGCGGCAGTACTAACTGACGGGTTGGATAACTCAGCAATCAACCCACCCATAGAGCCGGACAATCGAACCCATGTCTACCATCAGTACACAGTTCAAACACCCGATCGAGACAAATTAAAATCGTATTTAGCTGAGAACGATATTGGATCAGGAGTATATTACCCGACCTGTATGCACGAACAACCAGTTTATGATGATATCAGCCACGAAGCGACAGTCGGTGAACGTGCCGCAGAGGAGGTACTTTCATTACCGGTCCATCCGGAAGTGTCGGACAAAGAGATTACATATATTGTAGATATCCTTCAACAGTATGAATAACAAAAATACAAGGCTTGACGTTGGTGTCATCGGTGTTGGTTCAATGGGTCAACACCATGCCCGTGTCTACAGTGAGCTTTCGAACGCAAACCTCGTCGGGATTTTTGATACGGATTCAGATCGGGCAGCCAAAATTGCTGCGAAACATGGGGCCGATGCCCTCGAACTTGACGAATTACTCAAAAACGTTGCAGCAGTGTCGGTTGTCGTCCCCACGGAATACCACCTTACCATCGCTGAGCAGTGTTTGACAGCCGGTGTCGCACCGTTGATCGAGAAGCCGGTCGTTCCCGAGCAATCTGAAGGAAAAAAACTGCAAGCGCTTCGAGACGAAGCTGGACTTCCAGTACAAGTTGGCCATATCGAACGGTTTAATCCTGCTATCTCGGCATTAAAAGACGTTCTTGACGGGATGACTGTTCTGAGCGTTAAAGCAGAGCGGCTTGGGCCACCACCATCCCGCGAAATTCACGACAGCGCCGTGTTGGACTTGATGATCCACGACATCGATATCGTGTTATCGCTCGTCGACGGTGAGCCGATCGAAATACATGGTGCAGGAGTTCAAGACAACCGGCACGCAACGGCGACAATCACATTTGATTCTGGAGTGATTGCCAATCTCACAGCGAGTCGACTCACACAACGTAAAGTTCGGAAGCTGACTATTACCGCTGAAGAGTGCCTCGTTGAAGTAGACTACATGGATCAATCGATCGAAATTCATCGTCGATCAATTCCAGAATATATTGAAACCAATGGTAACGTTCGATTCCGCCATGAGAGCATCATCGAACGACCGACAATCAGAAACGAAGAACCACTGAACCAAGAGCTTCAAGCGTTCATCACAGTGGTCGAAACGGGATCCGACCCGATCGTCACGGTTGAAGACGGATTGAAGGCGTTAGAACTGGCACAGACCATTGAGGAAATGGGCAATCGAACAGCAATCAAAGCGAAGAAATGAGTACAATCCTTACACAGCACCTTTATCGAACAGATGCGAGCGAATCTACACAGCGAACTGCATTGACGACTGGAGAGATTCCAGTTGCAGTGTATGGGCTCGGAAAGATGGGCCTTCCATTGGCATCGGTGTACGGTGACGTAACTGGTAACGTTATTGGGGTAGATATTGATCCGTCAGTTGTTGAAACCATTAACGACGGCAACTGTCACATCAAGCGCGAACCGGGATTAGCGTCAATAGTCTCCGAGTTGGTTTCGGATGGGTCTCTAGAAGCGACAGTTGAGCCACGCAAGGCAGCTGCGAACTCGAGTGTCCATGTTGTAATCGTCCCAACACCAATCACGAACGCAAACGAACCTGACCTGTCGATCTTAGATACTGTAATCGAAGACATCGCAACAGGATTACAAGCGGGAGATTTCGTAATCATTGAGTGTACGGTACCCCCTCAAACAACTGAACACCGAGTCCGGACGGCCTTGGAGTCGAACTCGGGGCTTAGTCTCGGAGAGTTCGGATTGGCGTTTTGTCCGGAACGGACGTCCAGTGGTCGAGCACTAGAGGATATCCGTGGAGCGTACCCGAAGGTGGTTGGCGGGATCGACGAAGAGAGTACTCGTGTCGGTACGCTCATCTATGAAGAAATCAATGATCGAGGTGTTATCCCTGTCTCGGATGCGACGACTGCAGAAGCGGTGAAGATGTTTGAAGGGCTGTATCGGGATGTCAATATTGGGCTCGCAAATGAACTCGCGACGTTGACTGACGAGATGGGAATCGACGTGAACGAGGCAATCGAAGTGGCAAACACACAACCATTCTGTGACATTCACGATCCAGGGCCGGGCGTTGGTGGCCACTGCATCCCGTTTTATCCGTACTTTGTGATCAATCCGTTTTCGACCGAGACGCCCCTGTTAGAGATGGCCCGATCTGTGAACGATTCGATGCCAACGTTTACTGTAAGAAAAATCCGAGAGGAATTCGTTGCCGAAGGCGAATCACTCGAAGGCTCTTCGGTACTCCTCCTGGGATTGACGTACCGGCCAGGCGTTGAGGAGATTCGTGCCTCTCCCTCGATTGCCATCGCCGACGAATTGAGTTCTTTAGGCATGGATGTGTACGGCGTCGACCCAATGTTGGATACCGCAGCCGGGTTTGATCTGCAGTTGATTGAGTTGGAAGAGGTGTACGATCAATCGTGGGATGCGATAATTTCGGTGACGCCGCATGACGAGTTCGAATCTATCCAGTGGGAATCAATCAATCGCGAAGGCGGACAGTTAGTTGTGATCGATGGTCGTGGGACTGTCGAGATTGGAGATGCGGACCATCGGGTGTATACGATTGGGAGCGGATGGAAATCTTAATAAAGGTATCCAATCACTGGACTTCGATCATGTTATAAACATTGGTTTTATTCGAGAACACTCTCGTAGAGGTCGAGTAATTGGGTTCGTTCGATTTCCCAGGAATATTGTTTTTCAACAAGTTCTCTACCTACTTCGCCCATAACGATTCGATTTTCCTCGTTTTCTGCAAGTTCCATCAGCGTAGTTGCAATACGTTCCGGGTGGTCGTAGGGAACTAATGAACCACACTGCTCTGGGATATATTCAGCATTTGCCACTGTATCGCTTGCGACTACGGGTATGGATGAAAACATATATTCGAATATTTTTGTTGGTATCCCAAAATTATAGAATTCAGGATCAAGGAGTGCTAATCCAACGTCAGCGGCAGCAAGATACGAGAATACGTCTCGGTGATCTACACGACCAAAAAAGCGGACATGATTAGTTAGATTACGTGCCTGTACTTTACTATTGGCTTGCTTTTCTTTTTTATTATCAGAGAACCCACCGAGAAGCCACAAGCTAGCATCCACCCCCATTTTCCGGAGATGGTCAAGGGTGTCAATCATTACATTGAGACCTCGAGTTTGTGCGAGTCCGCCAACATAGACGAGTACAAATTCATGTGTACGCTCGACGGGTGGTGAATCAATTTCAATGTTCTGTGTGATCGGGAAATTTCTAATGAGGTGAACTGGGTCGTGACCAAGTTCTTGGAGATCGTGTTGAATCCATTTTGTGACTGCAACAACAGCATCTAATGGACGACAAAATCCGGATTGAGCGTAAGGATAGAGATTGCCAATTAGAGGATTAAGTACGTCCGGCGGAAAGTCGTAGTGTTGGAACGAAACTTCATACGGTTCGTGGCAGTCGTAGATTACCGCTGCATCTGTACGGACGGATAATGCGGCACCGATAGGGAGTAGGCCAGGGTCGTGAAAATGGAAGACATCTGCTTTTGTCTTTCGAGCAGCTCGATATATTTTTGAGAGGTTCAGAAACCGATCAAAATGAGATGTAGCTGGTTGGATCGCATCAATCTGTATTCCATCCCGTATCTCATCGCGATCATGGTGAGCTATGAGCGTTACATCATAGCCTTCACTCTGAAGCGTGCGTGCTTGTTTGTGGAATATTCGTGTGTCGAATGGTGAATGAGCTGAAGTAAGAATACACACAGAAGTCATAAGAAATCATTTTCATGTGGAGACTATTAAATCTGCGAATAGACCGTGAGGTATAAATGTCGTGGAATTGGCAATTATACGGCTCCGTTGAAATCCTATTGGTTCGACACCAATCGTACTGAAACCCCGTCGAGAATTGGTGTATCGAAGCCTATATTGACAGTCGAAGAGCAAAAATACGTATGCAGGTTCGCTCCAGCCATAAACCGCTTCAGACGCCGGAGCAACTGGACGGGCGGTTCGGTCTTGTGGCCGGGCTCTACGTCGCCGCGTTGCTCTCACCTGCGCTATTACTCATCGTGGTACCGTGGCTGGGGGTGTCGAGTTGGCCAGTCGCACTCGGCTCGCTTGGGGCAGTGGGGGGAGTCCTCACCGCCACTGTCGCATGGATAGTTTCCCGGCAGAGCGAGCTCGTTGCATGGTTTGACTCTGCTTGGATTGCGGTCCTCGTCCCCGCTGTCGACATCCTACCGATGGGTCTATATCTCTTTCATTTCTTCCTGTTCGTCGCGTTCGCATTTACTGACCTACAGGCGGACACCGTAGCCAATCTCGTTGGATTCATCGGCTTTTTCCTCGGGATAGTGGCCACGTCACTGGGCGAGTACCTCGTTCTCATGGCCCGCACTCAACTGGCGAACGCAACGGTAGACGACACCGACGTTGCCGTCGAGTGGACGGCAGGGTGGCCGCGACACGCTCAGCTTTGGTTCATGGCCGGAATACTCGCCGTCATCGGCCTTCTCGCTGGACTGGCCTTCTGGCGACTGGGATGGAGAACGGTAACGACTATCTTACCCTTCGGGACGGTACTTGTGATCGTGCTCAGATCAATGATTTCCGAGCGCACGTATCGCGTGACGTCGGTGGGACTGGAACAGCGCAGAGAAGGGCGATGGTTCGTCTCCCGTCGCCTCATCCCATGGTCGAGGTTTGATGACTTCAGCGTGACCGACGAGGCAATCGTCCTGCACCGGGCATTGCCCCACATTGACGTTCGATGCCGGCGCTACCTCATCGACAACGAGGCAGTCGTTGAGGCACTCAAAGACCATCTTGACCGCCGGGACCCGTAGCGTCTCTGTATCTCTCGATTAGAGTGATCGGTCAAGGTTGTGAGTGATACAGATGATGGTGAGTTCTCGAAATTGTTTCCACCAGTGACGTGAGTGGTCGAACGCACCGTACTTACGTTTGAGACGGGAGTTAACCGTCTCGTTCTGACTGCGCTGACCGTAGAGATCAGCGTCTTGTCGAGGATTCCACGTCTTGTGGAGTGACGAGAACTCCCGATGCTTGATAAGCGGACGAACACCCTCTTCACGGGCTAATTTGCGAATATTCTGATCGCCATAGCCTTTGTCACCGAGGAGAATCGTCACTTCGTCGGTATTCCGTTTGATGAGCGATTGAGCAATTCGCGTATCGTGTTTTCTGGTCGTTGCTACGTGCAGATCGAGGATAGCATTCACTCTCGTGACTACGAGAAGTGTGACTTTCAATTGCTGAATCGTCAACTTCGTTCGCTTCGTGTAGTGCTTTGAGGCATGACTACGGTCAAAGCCGGAGGCATCGATTCCGACAACACCGTTGGTCGGGAAAAGCGTGACTGAGAAATTAAGAAGAACCCGCCAAACAGCCATTTCAAGTCGGTTGAGCACCTTACACAACGTCGAAGGTGAGGGGAGCTCCTCCAGGTCGATGGCTCTCCAAATCCGAGGCATCTCGATAAGTTCGTCGAGAAGCATCCGGTACGTCGTATTCTTCCGTACCTTGAGACAAAGTAGGACGATGTACTGGTGGAGCGTGTACCGCCGTTTCGAGAACTTCGAGGAGTAACGATCGACAGCTCGACGAGCCAAGTGAAACACCTGCTCAACAAACTGAAGTAACCACGATTTTGGGAGGGCTTGCATTCGGCCACACTACTAGTCAAAAATGTAACTTCCCGAGTATTTCAACAGAGCCAGGAATTCCGGTGTCGCTTCTCATTCCACAAAACGCAATTCGGTTTGATCGAGACTACGGTTAAGACGTTCGTTTTCGGGCAGAAGACACTTTAGGACATAACAGTTCATCGTTCAATCCCTATCTGAACACCGCCCGTGACCGCATCAATCGCTAATGATCAAACACCAGCTGAAGAGGTCGTTAAGTATACTATGCTATAGCGTCATATATTCCAAGACATTGATTGATTACAGCATCCAAAGAATGTATTGATTGAGCGAATTTTCGTCCTTTTTTACCAATTCTATTTCGAAGATACGGATCAGAAATAAGTTTAGAGAGTTCATCAGCGAGAGTTGTAGGCGAAGTTTGAATGATAGGCGAGTTCGGTAAATGGTTTTTGACCTCCGGCTTAATATAGGCACACACTGGTTTCCCTAATGCCATTCCCTCAATACCAAACATTCCATATAGTCCATACTCAGGATTCACCTGATCGACGATAATGTCTGCTTTTTTATATTCCTCAACAGCTTCTTTATGACTCACATCCTCGATGATTTTCAGTTCGACAGTTTTATTATCTTGTTTAACAGAATCAACTGCCGAAATAACATGCTTTGTCCCCTTTATCTCTCTATCTGTTGGTGCGTGGACGATTGTAATCTTGGCGTTGTTTTGATTCGGGTAGCAAGGTTTTATCGATTGAATATCAATTGCTCGTGGAAGCCATATCCCATTCTCTGGAGCCCACTTAATGAGATCAGGACTCGAAACAATGATTTGGTCTGCAAACTTTCGATAGATTTCTGGGACGCCCTTCCATCGAATATCTGATCCATGGAAGTGAACAACCACCGTTTTATTTTGTATTTTCCATAAAGGTATATCAATCCCTCTCGGAATGAACGGATTTGGAACATCAATAGCACTCCGGTAATGGAAATGCAATATGTCAAAGTCCTGTATACAGGACTGTATTTCAACCACTTTATTCACTAGCCCAACTAAGTCCGAGACTTTCGTTGGGAGTTGTTCCCAGTCCGGCCGGACGGAAACGATTGAATCCGCTCCGAACCCATATGGATCCTCATTAAACATCAGTACACGACTTTCTATGCCTTGCTCTCGCTGCCCTTTGGCAAGTAGCGTTCCAACACCTGCTGTATTTCCTATATGAAGGACAGATTGGTATGATCCACTTATTTTACTCATTTCTTTCAATGCCCGAATGTGTTGGCTATTTTATCCATATTATTCTTGATTGAATTACAATTCCAAATTTCATTTTCACAGTCAACTAGGCACAGACCATTGTTTTCAGACAGCGTATGTAGACCAGAGTAGTTGTTGTTTTCTGCTAGTTGAACTCTAGTTTGTATACTTTCTGAGTATGTGTTTGGTGAAATCGTACCTATTTTATTTAAAACAATAGACTTCTCGTTATTCATTCTACGATCCTGGGCAGGCCTGTATAAGACGCCATCATGAATAAACGGAGTCCCTCCTGGTCTTGCCGACCGTACATCAGTTTTAATGGGGTTGTTATCATGTGGTTTCCAAGATCCCGTTAAAGAGTCTGCATACCAGAGGTGCAGTTTTGTATTCGAATAATCTCGTTCAGTGAAAAACAACCACCACGTGCCATTAAAATGGATGGCTCTTACCGAACTCAGTGAAACAGCGTGAGTATCATGGCATCCCGCTGAATGCGTCTGTGTGTGAACAACCAAACCGCATTCGGCGGGATGCTTCAGCATCTTGTTGAGCTCACATCAATAGTTTTGCGGCCAGAGCCGCTCGATGCTGAGATCGAGCGGCGCTGCAAGCAAGCTTGGAAAGAAGCTCCCTGTCCCGATTGCGGTGAAACCACCGTCAACGCCGGGGACAGCAGTCCCCGGCTGTGGTGTTCTAACTGCCGCTATACCTTTACATACACTCGTAACACGCCATTTGAAGGACGAACACTCACGCCTGAAGAGGTTATCATCGCCTTCGTACTCTACGCAGATACGCTACTCAGCATCAACCAAGTTGCTCAACTCTTCGAGGCCGTTTACGATACTGTCCACACAACTATCCGAGAGGTGGAAGCCGCCTTCGAGAGCGGCTTCCACCTCCTCTGGACACATCTCCAAGAAGATGGTGACAGTCCAACCCAGATCGACGAAACCGGCCAGAAGTGTTCCGGCTTCAAAGGACAGACGCCGCCGCGGGACGGTCTTTCCCGCGGCGGCGATGGCGAGCCCGGCCGATCTCGGTGGGAAGGCGCACCAGGCGATACAATGACGCTTGTTGGAGCGTGTCGAGACACGCTTCGCGTGATCCGTGCGGAGCGTGGTGCGAAACCTGACGAGCTGAGACAGACGCTCGACGAAGTAGAGATCCTCACAGGGAAGATTGATGAACTGTGGCATGACGGGTGGCGCGGGTACGCGCCACTCGTCTATGACAATGAGAAGGTCGTTGCACACTCCGAAGAGTTTGTCACTGATGAAGGCGTCCACGTCAACCAAGTCGAATGCCTCTGGTCACTTGTGAATCCGTGGCTGCAGAAGTTTCGCGGCCTCTCGAAGCCGGGATTAGAGCAGTCCGTCCGAACCTACGGGTTCGTACGGACGCTAAACCTCGCCGGAGTACCGTTGAGCGGGCTCATTGACTGCTTTGCAGTGAGCGTGTTTCGCTGAGTTATGCAAGAGCCTCAAATATTATCAAAGAAAACAGCATAGATGATCTTGGCCGTTTAAGCCGGATATATGTGGAGGAAACCCATGACATTCAAAAAGTGGTAGATCAATACAACAATTTATATGGCACTTCCAGAACTGAATAATGCTATTGATTTTGTTTGCGGTATAGATTATCTATTGGGGCTCTGCGAGATTAGAATTTGGAGACAAAAATTATCGATGGAGTTCTGTTTACTCGATCGAATTGCTTATTGCCGTCCACATCTCCTCTAAACCACAAACTACCCAAATGATACCAGATTAAATAGTGGATTCTGGGTAAAAATATCGTTGTGCTGGATCTGGCACATTATTATTGGTTTACAAAAATAATAAATAGGGCAATTGTCACAAAAATATCGCCATTCTACCCATCCTTATTTTGGATATTATATATTCTACAACAACTTCCTTCGGGATATGAACAAACTTTATCATAGACATTCTTACGCTCATCTGTATAAGCGTCCTCATTAATCGATCTTTTCATCACTTCTGTCAGCATCATCGATTTATTCACCTTCTCTCCGGGAGTTATTGAATCGAAGTCATCAAAAAGACCCCATGACAATTGGTATTCTTCCAAGTCATACCAATAAAACACGATCGGATTATTTGTGACCATGTAATCGAAGACGACTGAAGAATAATCTGTAATCAATAACTCAAACTGACTTAGATATGGATATATGTCAACTCTTTCTTCTAATTGAAGTATATTCTCATAACTAGAGTCGACTTTCCCAGAATCTTTTGGATGTGATTTAACGACAAGGCAAGCGTTCTGTTCCTCTAAATATTGGTTTAACTGGCTTGTCGGCAAATTATCAACCGGAGATCCTGATTCGCGAAATGTTGGCATATAGACGTACTTTTCATCATATTTCTCAAGAAACTCGGAGAGTTCTGAATACGCTTGCTTATTGCTGCCTATATGATCATCCTCGAAGCTAGATATTATGGCCTCATTTCTTGGATAACCGGTTCTAGCGATCTGTGAGCTATCAATATTAAATGCATTCTTGAACCTTTGTTCGCTAAGGTCGCCGTCTGGAATAGTGAAGATCATATCTTTGTATAAAAATCGCTGTTTTAACGACATAGCTCCCGGCTCAAAACCAATTTTTTTAATCGGGACACCGTGCCAGAGATTAAGTAGATTCCCACCACCTGCATACCACCAAGGTATGTCACCCGAACCATGAGTGATGCACACATTTTCGGCCCTAACAGTTTTTATTTTGGCAGTTATCGAATCTTTTGCGATGGCTGAGTAACCATTCTCTTTTAATTCCTTTAGCACTTCCTCGTCATTAATCAGATAGGTTGCCTTATCGTCTGTATTATTAGATAGATATAGATACAGATACTTGGCATTTCCAGTAAAATCATTACCACCATGACTGCTTAGGACCCAAGCCCCTTCTTTTCTTGGAACTATCTTTACAAAATTGTATATAATTACTCGAACCATTTCCCTGATGGATATTAGCACATCATAAATCCCTTGAAGCATAGATGGAAAGACAAATTTCTTCTCTATAAATCCAACGTGTCCTGTTAAGTCGACGCGTCCTTCTGGATAGTTCACTAAAATCCGAGGCATTAAAGAGACTACCTCTGTGTATTTTTGCTATGTGTGGAATTAGCGGTTTCACGTGGTCTGATCCGGCTCTTGTTTCTCAGATGGTTCAATGTAGTCTTCATCGTGGACCAGATTATGATGACACGTTTGTAGACGACACAATATCCCTCGGACATAGCCGGCTGGCAATTATCGGTGCGACTCCGGATGGCCGGCAACCAATGGAGTATTCGTCGGGATCTGAAACAGTGATGATTACTTATAATGGTGAGTTATACAATTTCCAAGAGCTCCGATCTGATCTCGTTGATGCTGGATACTCATTCGTAACAGAGACAGATACGGAGGTTATCTGTGCGGCTTACCTCGAGTGGGGATCTGACTGCGTTAATCGATTTAATGGTATGTGGGCATTTACTATCTATGACCCTCAGCAGGCGGACCTCTTCTTAAGTCGTGATCGGCTCGGGATTAAGCCGCTCTATTATTCTGAGATCGACCGTGGATTGGTATTTGGTTCAGAAATCAAATCTATCCTTGAATGTGACCAGATCGATAATCAAGTGAATGAACCTGCCCTTTCGCACTATCTCATGTTCCGGGGCGTTCTCGGAGAAGAAACTCAGTATGAGTCTGTTATGGAACTACTCCCTGGACATAATCTCTATTATGATTTGGATTCTGACACTCTCACGTTAGAAGAATACTGGGATGCAACTGTGGATGCCCCCCTCAGAGATAGCTCGATCGAGACCGCAGTGGCTGGAACGAAAAATGAATTCAACAAATCAATCGAACGACGGTTAATCGCCGATGTCGGCGTTGGTGCGATTCTCTCTGGTGGCCTAGATTCAAGCACGATTACTGGTTATATGGACCAACACCAAGATCAAACCGTCGACACGTACACTGTTCGTTTTGAATCCGATGGATTTGATGAAGGTGAGTATGCACGCGAAGTCTCTGAGTACGTTGGCACGGATCATACTGAGGTTTATATCGGATTTGAAGAATTTATAGAAGCCTTTGAGGAATTTGCCGCGTTGAAAGATATGCCAATCGGAGTCCCGAATGAAGTTGCTCTTTATATATTATCCGAACAAATTCGAGAGGACGGGAACTACGTAGTTCTCTCAGGGGAGGGGGCTGACGAAATATTCTATGGATATAGCCGGATTTTTCGATCACCATTTGACTTTGAGAGGATACAAACGACCCTTATGTCTGAGGATCCGGGAGCAGAACTCCGAGAGTCTCATCCACCTTTATTCGAAAAGTACGGCCCCGATCTTCCGACCTCGTTCCTTGACATTTTCATCGAGAACTACACGTATTGGAGCCCTGAAGAGGCAGAGGCTCTTCTTAATGAGAGCACGTTTGACGAGGAATTCGACGAAATATTCTACAAATATCTAAAAACCAACTCATGGGATAACTATCGGGTGACATCTTATCTTTTCTTGAAGATCCATCTACCAATCCTCCTTAACAGAGCGGATAACTCAACGATGGCAAACGCTGTTGAGAGTCGAGTCCCGTTCCTTGATCACGAACTAGTTGAGCTTGCTTTTAGCCTCCCGAACGAGTACAAATCCCCGTGGCTGTCGATGTCGGACTATGAATCTGCTGTGGCAAAGACGAGTGACGAAATTGCTGAGATCCATGATAACCCTAAATATCCGATCAAACAAATCGCTCGTGGTCACATTCCGGACCAGATCATAGATCGCAAAAAGAAGGGGTTTCCAGTTCCATTCCTTGAGTGGAAGGATCAAATCACAGAATATACTCTCTCGCTAATTTCAGAAGATCAATCGGAACTCACAGAATATATTGACCGCGACGAACTTCACGAATTTATAGAGAGTCTTAACTCACCAGATAGCAACTACCAAGTCCAGCAATTATGGATGCTAGCCAGTCTAGAACTATGGCTCCGTAATTGGACTTGATTCAGGAGAAAGTTCTCAGAGGTTGGTACGATTGTTCTCCATTATGTTTTCAAATAGACTCTTATCGGAATGAATATCGAATTCATACCAACTGTCGACAGGAACCTCAACAGGCTGTATTTGAATGCCTTCTTCATGAAGTTCCGTAAATAGCCGGAGCCAGTAGTTATCCATTTCTGCGTCGCTCCGAACCAGCTTATGGAGCGTTTTCTTCCCCCTGCTAACAAATTTCGGACCAGAAAAACGTGCAATACCGATCGACTCAGCATCGGTGTGTTCATCTGGAATTTCTTTGCTTACCTGTTTCACATACCCATCCGGATCAAAGTGAACTCTCATATCGTCGGATTCATAAGACTGCTTATAATCAATTGTAAGGTACGCTCCAGGCTCTTCCGGCTCTAAGAGGGTCTTAATAACCTTGGGCTCAAATAGATTGTCGCCATTTGTAATAATAAAGTCCTCGTCAACTGATAGAGTTGCCAACCAGAGAGAAACGAGATTATCTGAGTGTTCGACAAAGGGGTTGTATCGCGTATTGATGGGGTATTCAGACCAGTCTTCTTCAACCTTTGACTCGATCATTTCAGACAGATACCCAACGACGATAGAAATAGAGTCTACCTTCTCATTTTCTGTTAGAACTTTCAGTTGCTTATCCAAAATGGTCTCGCCGTCATCGAACTCAATAAGACACTTGGGTTTACTCTTCGTTAATGGCCGGAGACGAGTCCCCTTCCCGGCAGAAAGTATGATTACGTGCATTAGGAGATTTTGTATACTTCGGATATATAATACTGATGATTGAAGTCCGATCGTTTTCACTGTCGGAAAGATAATCAATCAGAGCAATTTTCAGTAACTCTTCATCACCAATGCCTAGATCGGCTTTTTCTTTCCGTATTTCATCCTGTAACTGTTCATCACTGATAACGGCTTTAACGAATTTATAATCAGACCATCCGTTCTAGTTTAGTGGCGATCAAAAGCAAACTCACCCGATTCAACCTGTCTGCATAGCCGATCTCTATGGGGATTTGGATTCTGCGACGCCCACAGCAACAACTCATCCAAATCCGGCAGTTCGTAGCCCAACTCAACCATTAGATACAGCTGAATGAGATGAGCGTGCCGTTCAACGGCTAGGAACATCGACGACGGGGAAGCCGCGACGCCGACGAGTCGGCGTCTGCGGCGGCATTCATCTCCCGCCGTTGTGCTTCGAGTTCTCGTAACTCGTCTACGATAACCCGGCTCATCATCAGCGAGATCGCCGCCATGATGACCAGTGCTTCAATGATGTAAGCGTCGGTCGTATTGATCTCGTCCAAGCCGAACCGCGATTTCAGCTCTTTGAATAGCAATTCTACCTCCCAGCGCGCCCGATAGAGCTGTGCGATATCGGGCGCACGGTAGTCGTTTCTTTGGAGATTCGTCAGATAGAGGTGGTACTCTTCGGACTCATCATTGCGGAGGCCAACTAGTCGAAATGTCCGGGTCGCGCTAGCGCTTGACCCTCGTTTGCGGTCGAATGAGAGGGTGATACGTACGTCAATCTCCTGTCGCTGCAGGTCGTCGAGGACGGCCTGCAGCGACTTGCCCTCTAGCGGAATGGTGTTACCCCGCCATGTCCGCAGTTCTTCGACGATCTCGAAGTTCGCGTTGTCTTTGACCCGGGAGACGAACCAGCCGCCATTCTGGTCGATACGGTCGAACAACCAGAAATCGTAGAATCCCAAATCGAGCAAGATGAGGGCGTCAGCTACCCACTCGCCGGTGGGTAGCTGGCTCCGGTCATGAGTTTTCCCGTTAGTTGTTTGGAACCGTGTTGGGAGACCTGTAGAGAGTGACTCGGTAAGATGGAGTTTCAGCTCAGCTTGGTCGTCACCAGTTGCTGCGTAGACATCAGTGGCGTCTTGATAAAGTGAGACGATAGTTGAGTCAGCGATAAGGACGTCTCGAAAGCGTTCGAGACGGCCGTTTAGATCTCTTCGTCCAGTATCGAGATTCTCGATAGCATCATCGAGAATCTCTCGAAGGAGTGCAACAAAGCCTGGTTCGAACCAATCGTGAAACGATGCATAGGAGAGCTCGTCGCAATCAGCCATCTCAACATACCGTTCGAGAAATGCCTGTAGAGAGCGGTCTGATCCGGCAGCAAAGCCAAACGCAAGAGTGTAAAACATCGCAACAATGTCGAATTTCCGCTGACGCTCAACAAGATTCGTTGCGCGACGCGTTCGCGCAACTCACCAGAGGGAAACGCTCTTTGGATTCGCTCAATGATGATTGAATCCGGTGGTGAATAGCCCATACATTCCACCGGGTTTCTCTGATAGGTAGTCACGACGATGTCTGGTTGAGCGGTATCTCACTCTGCTAAACTAGAACGGATGGTGGTGGAGCTCAGAAAATTTGGTCAAGAGTGCTCTAAGAAACTCTCCGAACATTTCTTTCGACTTATAAACAACATATTTCGAAGGATCATGACTACTACGCTTTTGATTGTATCGTGTACATATCCGCGTAATCGCCCTCCTCGGCGAGTAACTCTTGATGCGTTCCGGATTCAATGATCTCACCGTTATCGACCGTATAAATTCGATCAGCATTCTTTACAGTCGACAACCGGTGAGCAATCGCAATGATACCGTACTCTTGATCCATCGATTCAATTGCAACTTGTACTTCTTTTTCCAGATTCGAGTCGAGGTCGCTCGTTGCTTCGTCAAGCACAAGGAAATCAGCATCTTTGAGCAAGGCACGGGCCAACGCAACCCGTTGTCGCTGACCACCCGACAACCGAACGCCGTTGTCACCGAGTTGGGAGTCGTAACCGTTTGGCAACTCGTCGACGAATTCGTCGACTTTCGCAATCGCACAAACCTGTTCAATGTCCTCGCGAGTCGCATCCCGGTCAGCAACTGTGATATTACTCGCGAGCGTATCGTCAAAAATAAAAGGCTGTTGTCGCACCAGTGCGATGCGAGACCGCCAAGCATCGAGATCGTACTCAGAGATTGGCTGGCCATTAGCTCGGATCTCTCCTTGATTCGGCTCATAGAGGCGGGCCAAAAGCGACACGATAGTCGATTTTCCGGCCCCAGATTGGCCCACAAAGGCAATAAATTCTCCGTGCTCGACGTCGAATGAGATCCCATTGAGAACAGACTCATCAGAGTCATACGAGAACCCGACATCATCAAAGTCGATATATGATATCGACGAAACGGTATCCGAGCCGGAGCGTTCGTGTCGGTCAGTGAGTTCGTCGACAAACGACTGTGTTCGAATCAAATGTGAGAGGTCACCTTCGGCAGTATAAACTTGGGAGTTCAGTCGACTCACAAGCGGAGAGAGTCGAAACATGGCAAGCAAAAAGATCCCAAGTGCGCCAAGAGAAAGTCCACTGTAAACGAATCCAATATAAATCAACGAAAACAGTGTGAGGACAGCCGCAAGATCATAGAAGTTTTGAATGGCAGCCTTATTCCGGGCCAGATCGATAGCAGATTTCGTCTTTTGCTGAAGTGCATTATCGAATGTGTTATACGTTTCATCAGAAAGACCGAACAGCCTCACATCCCTGATCCCCTGTGTGCCAGCCTGTACGGCTTGTTGAACCCGTTCGTTGGCTGCTGCAACGCGATTCCCAATTGTGTACGCAGGCTCTATGACGTTCCGAATCACATACGTAATTCCACCCAAGAGCACGACCGCATAAACAGTCATTTCAGGAGTAATATAGAACATCACGAACAGATAGACGCTCGCAAGAAACGCGGTTTCCATCGCCTGAACGCCAGATCTAATCACACGCCCCGAATACTGTGTTTCAGTAATAATTGCGTTGAGAATATTGTCAGAACCCTCTTCATCAAAATAACTAATCTTTGCAGTAAGAGCCGAACCGAATGCCTGTTGTTTGAGCATCTGTTCGTACCGTTGCTGTAGGATCGATTTAAGCCAAGCGACAATAAACGAGAGAGTAAATCGAACCGTCATTGCCCCAGCAACCCCAAGAATCAGGAATTCAAGTGTGAACGGGACGCCAACAACACCATAGATGTCAACAAATGTGCCGAGAATTCCACCAGCCTCGGTTATTGGTCCATTCGTTTGAGCGACTTCAAGAATCGGATAAATAAAACTGAGGCCGAGTCCCTCAAGAGCTGCAGTAGCACCTCCAAGAAGGATAAGTATGGCAGTGAACTTTGGACGATATTGTGCGACTCGAAGTGATGCCTGATATTTTTCGCGCCACGTAATGTCATTCGCAGTGTCGGTCATTCGGTAGTATCGACGCTTTCGGCCTATGAATTATAAGCGTAGTGTTTCGGAGATTTTAGCCGAGCAGTTAGGAACTGAGTGACAGAATGATAGTCCCGTATTCAACGTTCTACCGAAGTAAACGTTAAGGCTAAACAGACAAAACCCACTGCATGTCAGACACTCCTGCCACCGAGGCCAGTCGACCTCCTTCGGCGGTCGTACTAGCCGCTGGTGAGGGTATCAGACTTCGCCCTCTCACAGCCAACCGGCCCAAGCCGATGCTTCCAGCCGGAACACGGCCGATTCTCGAACATGTTTGCAATGCCCTCATAGACGCCGGTGTCGACAACCTCCACCTTGTCGTCGGCTATCAAGCTAATCGAGTCCGATCACATTTCGGCTCGACCTACCGTGAGGTCCCGATCACCTACCATACACAAAACAACCAACTCGGCAGCGGCCACGCGCTCCTCCAAGCAAGTGATGGCCCCAGTGGCTCATTTCTATTGGTCAACGGCGACCAGATCATCGATCACCGGATCGTCGAATCAGTCAGCAGGGCCCACACCGACGCGACGGCAACACTAGCCGTTGTCGAGGGTTCTGAGGCAGTCGACTACGGCGCGGTCCGCCTCAGCGGCGACGAGATAACGGAACTGATCGAACAGCCAGCCAGCGGCGAGTTCCGGCTGTTCAACGCGGGCGTCTATGCCTTCTCCCAACAGATCTTCGAGACACTCGAAACGCTGTCGGTCGAACGTGGTGAACTGCCGCTGACCGATGCGATCCAACAGCTAATAAAGGACGACGACCACGCCGTCGGTGGGGTCCGAACCGACCACTTCTGGATGGATGCAACCCATCCGTGGGACCTCCTGTCGCTGTCTCGGGAACTCCTTTCTCGTGGCTGGGTCGACCCACCGGCTGTTGACACCGATGTCTACGTTGCTGACTCCGCACACGTCCACCCCGACGCCACGCTTGTCGGCCCAGTCGTCGTTGACAGCGATGTCGTCATCGAAGCCGGATCTGTCGTCGGTCCCTATGCGGCCATCGGCGCGAGTTCGACTATCGGCTCGGGGTCAGTCTGCAGCGATGTTGTCGTCGACACCGACACCACAATCGGACCCAACACGACCGCCATCGAACTCGTTGCTGGCCAGGGCTGTGAAATCGGCGCGGCGCTCACTGCTGGAGGTGGGCCTGCAGATGTCGTCCTGGACGACCAAGTCTACAGCGACGTCGACCTCGGCGGTGTGATCGCCGACCGCGTCGACATCGGCGCGGGTGCGACACTTGAACCAGGAGCCTTGATCGGCCCCGAAGCAACAGTCGGCACCGGCGTTGTCGTCCGCGGTCGCATCGATGCCGGCAGCGAGGTGGTCCGCTGATGTGTGGGATCGTCGGCTGTATCGGCCGTGGCGATGGAACCGTCGACGTGCTGATGGAGGGGCTGCGAAGTCTCGAATACCGCGGCTACGATTCGGCCGGGATCGCCGTCGGTCCCTCGATGAGAGTCCTCCGCAAATCCGGTGAACTCGACGCGCTCGCAGAGGTCGTCGATTCCAACGGGCCGACCGGTACCTACGGTATCGGCCACACCCGCTGGAGTACCCACGGGCCGCCGACCGACCGCAACGCCCACCCACACACCGACGAAAACGGGCGGGTCGCCGTGGTCCACAATGGCATCATTGAGAACTACGCCGCACTGAAAGCCGAACTCGAAGAAACGGGCGTCACCTTCACAAGCGACACCGACACCGAGGTCGTCCCACATCTGATCGCCCAGGCGCTGGACGCTGGCGAGGATCCCGAAACCGCCTTCCACAACACGGCCGACCGACTTGAAGGGAGCTATGCTATCGCCGCAATCATCGACGGCAGCGAGACGATCTACGCCGCCCGCCAGGGCTCGCCGCTGGTCGTCGGTGTCGGTGACGACTGCACCTATCTGGCGAGCGACGTGCCAGCCTTCGTCGAACACACCCGCGATGTCGTCTTTCTCGAAGACGGCCACCGAGTGATTGCCACCACGGACGGCTACACAGTTCTCGACGAAGACCGAGCGCCGGTCGACGTCGAAATCGAGACCGTCTCGTATACGGCCGAGGAGACGGGCAAAAGCGGCTACGACCACTACATGCTCAAGGAGATCCACGAACAGCCGACCGCGCTGCGGCAGTGTTTCTCCGGCCGAAGCGATGCCCTAGAGGGAACGGTCACCCTCGAAGAGATCGACGAGATCCCACAGCCGAACGCGGTGCAGTTCGTCGCCTGTGGGACCTCATACCACGCCGCGCTATACGGCGCGGCGGTTCTCCGTGAAATGGGGATTCCAGCCGAAGCGTATCTCGCCAGCGAGTATGCGCTGTCGCCGCCACCGCTCACTCTCGGTACACTCGTCGTCGGCATTACCCAGAGCGGCGAGACCGCCGACACACTCGCCGCGCTGCGGGATGCCAAAAGCCGCGGGGTCAGCACCCTCGCGCTCACGAATACGGTCAACTCGACGGCCGCCCGTGAGTGCGATCACGCGGTCTACATCCGTGCCGGACCCGAAATCGGGGTCGCCGCGACCAAGACCTTCTCCTCGCAGCTCGTGGGGTGTAACCTGCTCGCCGAGGAGCTGGTCGATGGGCCACGGGACCTCCGCCCACTCATTGAGTCGCTTCGGAATCTGCCGGACGATGTCCAGTCGATACTGGATGCCTCGGCCGCCGAAGAGCTCGTCGAAGAGTACGGCGACTCGGATGCCTACTTTTTCATCGGCCGCGGCACGAACGTCGCGGTCGCCCTGGAAGGCGCACTCAAATGCAAGGAGATCAGCTACGAACACGCCGAGGGGTTCCCGGCGGGCGAACTCAAACACGGGCCGCTGGCGCTGGTAACGCCCAACACACCGGTGTTCGCGGTCGTCACGG
>Ga0207995_100198_pt1 | contig 25329 bp, 22 predicted proteins | sample AntDeeMetag022AM_FD_184759 | JGI IMG/M metagenome (GOLD analysis project Ga0207995, IMG submission 184759) | Saline lake microbial communities from Deep Lake, Antarctica - Antarctic Deep Lake Metagenome 022AM (SPAdes) (version 2) | ecosystem: Environmental > Aquatic > Non-marine Saline and... | reverse complement strand
TGGGAGGAGCCACCAGTAAACTGGCTCCTGTGGTGCGATTCCAACGCACCCGATACTCGGGAACGACGACCGCGAACGGGTTCGACTCCCGTCCCTCGATTGAGGGTAGAGCGCGAGAACACCGGGAATTAAATCGGCGGGACAATCCACCGGACGAGTCGAAGGCGGGCCTGAAAGCCCCCGCCCGACCGGTGGACGGTAAGAGGAAGCCGGTCCATACGGGGTCGCGGGGCACAATGTCGTTTCGGTAAAGCCCCGCCCTCAAGGAGTGACCGACCGCCGCAAGGCGGGAGGGAGCGAGTAGGACGGGGTAGTTTACACGCTCCGATACGCCCCCAAGCGTGTCCCGTCGACCAGATACGCCTCGCCAGAACGCAGCCCATCTGGCAGGAAGGGAGCGAGAAACGACTGTCCTTCGACGTTTATCCACGTCCCGCCAGACCGTTCGTTGAACGCTGGAAACACGACCAGTTCCGGGTGCCCCCAATCCAGCTCGTCGGGGTGTACTCCGAGCTGTTCTGCGAACGGTTCACACCGGAGCGGTCCACGGAGCCACGCTCGCTCGACCCGACTTCCGCCCACCTCGTCGGTCAGTTTGACCTGGGGGTGCTCGTGGCCCATGCAGAGCGTCGGCGCCGAGAGCGCCTCCTCGTTCGGCCACGTGTGGCCGTGGACTACTCCAACCTCCCCAAGTCGAGCGCCGTCGGCTGGCAGCAGGTCGATCCGGTCTGGAAACACAGCACCGACACCGCCGTCGTGGTTCCCACGAACGAGTGTGAGCGGGACACCGCGAGCATCCAGTGCATCGAGTAGAGTCCTGACTTCTTCAGCCTCTTCACCGTCGGGTTCGGCGATGCGGTGAAACAGGTCGCCCATGACGACCAGGCGCTCTGCTCGGGTTCGCTCGAGCAGCGAGAGCACTCGTTCACGACGGCGTTCTGCGTTGGAGTCGAGTTCAACCCCGCGCTCGTATCGCAGGCCAACCTCGATACCGGCGTGGTAGTCCGCGACGGCGAGCGCACGCTCGTCGCCGAGTTGCAGGGTCGCCGCTGGTGCACCCGGGACCGGCTCCACGGGCGGCATCAGATGGCCTTCAGCGTCCCCTCGTCGGGTTCGTAACACTTCCCGCTCATCATTGCGTCCTGAACGGCGTCGTCAACGGCATCGGCGTCGACACCGTACTCCTCAACCACCGCATCGACGAGTGCGTCGTGGGAGACGCCATCGCCGTCGTCGAGTTCGCTCATCGTGTCGACGACGACACTCTCGAGGTCGACATCCTCGGCGGATGCATCGTCGCCTCGGTCGCTCGGTTCTTCAGGCTCCTCTGATTCATCGGCGTCGCCGTTGTCGACGACCTCCTCCTCGAGATTTTCGAGTTCTTCTTCGCTTGTGGGGACGTCGATGCCCGCCTCACCCGGTTCGCCAACCTCGCTTCCGGTGGAGAAGTCCGTCCCGAACTCCTCTTCGACCTCTCGACGCTCTTCTTCGGTCAGCGCTTCGTCGTCGTCAGTGCTGTCGGTGGGGTCGAAATCACCGAGTTCCTCGCCTTCCTGCTCGACGGTCTCTTGGACCGATTCACCGTCGAAATCACTCAATTCGTCGTCGCCTGCTGCGGGCGTTTTGGGTTCGGTGTCTGCAGGCTCTTCGGCCTCGGCCGTCTCCGTTGGTTCGGCCTCGGTCGTCTCCGTTGGTTCGGCCTCGGTTACCGAGCCGGATGCTTCCGGCTCCCGCTCGGATTCGGACTCCGTCTCGGGTTCCGTTGGTTGCTGTTCAGTCTCGGCCGCTGCCGATACTGGCTCGGATTCTGACTCGGACGCGGTCGGTTCGGGCTCTGGTTCAGGTTCTGATTCCTCTTCCGATTCCTCTTCGGATTCCGCCGACTCAGGTTCTGCACCCGACTCCACGTCCGTCTCTGGTTCAACCTCGAAGTCATCCGGTTCCGTTGACTCGGTCTCCTCTTCGTCGAGTTCGGACAGTTCGACGGCCTCGAGAGAGAGTTCGACATCCGGGAGTGGGCCCAATTCAGTCGGTGTCTCGTCGTCGGGCAGCGTCTGCAGGGACCCGACCGAATCCCGGTCACCGGCGACCTGCTCGACCGCTTCGACAGCGAGCGTTCGCACGGCCTCGAGATACGCTGGCCCAGTATCGTAATGCTCGATTGCTTTCGGGATGCCCGCTGCGAGCGACGCATCGACGCCCGCCGCCTCGAGCGCGGTACGGAGGTGCTCACCGCGGGCGTCGCTCTCGAGTGCCTCCGCGAACACCGCGATGCGTTCGAGCGTTCGTTCGGCTGCCGTGACGACCCAACTGTCCCGGGTGTCTGCGTCGACTTTGTTGATGCTTTCGGGCCTGACTGAGGTGAACACACGGTTGGAGTCCTCCGGCTCGAACGTTCGGGCCTTGCCAGCAAGTGCAACGAACGTCGGCGGCTCGGTCCGGTTCAGGAACGCGTGTTCGTCGGGCTGGTACTGACCTGCGTAGGTGACGAAGGCCCCCATCGGGTCGACGACGCGGCCACGAACACTGTCTTCGTTGACCTGCTCGACTTCCGTGAGCACGCCCACTGCGAACAGGCGGTTGACCCGCGCGCCCGTCGGTGTCACGACGTAGTTTGGTGCCCGCTCCTCGTCGCTCTCAGAGTAGGAGAGGCTGGCGTCGTCGAACTCCGCGGCGAACAGTCGCCGGGCGACCTCGCGGTTCCCGGGGCCAGAGTCAGCGCTCATGCGCCCACCCCCAGTGCCGCGAGCAGTTCACGCGCCTGTTCGGCTGGATCCGAATCCGCGGCTGTGAACGCGTCGGCGTTGAGGTTGGCCCCGTACTCGTCGACTGAGAACGAGCCGCGGATGCGGTACTCCCTGCCCTCGAGTTCGGCGGCGATGGCGTCGGCGACAACCTCGCGGTCCATCGCGTCGCGAGCTTCGTTGCGCGCGTCCTCGAGGCCGCCGCCGTAGATTCGCTCGGTGATCTCCCGGCCCAGAATCGCCGTACAGGTGCCGGTGCCGTCGTCGAGTATCGCTTTGGTCCGCAGGTCGTCCTCGCCCTCGACGCTCCCGTGGGAGCGACACTCGCCGTTCTGGATAGCGCGGTTGCACTCTGGACAGCGCTCGATAAGCCCCGAGCCGTCCCGGACCTCGATGACATTGCCCGTCAGCTCCACGTCGAAGAGGCCGCCGCCAGCGACGGCTTCACCGATAGTCATGCTGGGGGCGTCCGCCGTGACCTCAACCTCGCGGTCGAGTTCGGTGACGGTGGAGAACTCAGAGATGTTGAGTTCGGGCGCGCCGCGGTACTCCCGAACGTGCGTGTCTTCGATCCGGAGACTCGCCCCTTCGGTGAGTTCCTCGTGGGGCTCCCAGTCGGTGAACGGGAGGCGGGCGGTCTCGTCGCCGAGGACGCCCGAGAGGATCTCCTTCTCGCCGTCGCGGCCGTCGATTGTCCGGCGCTCTACCTCTACGACGCGGACCGCAACGTTTCGGCCGCGGTCGCCCGCTGCCAGGTCGATGAGGTCCCGGTCACCACCAATCTCGTTGGTCACTTCAAGATCTTCGGTCTCCAGCGCCACGCTGGTGCTGTCGCCGAGGTTGAGTTCGGGGCTCCCGTTCCACTCGCGCACGCCGGCGTTGCCGACGGTGACAGTGTCGCCCGGTTCGAAGCCAAACTCCTGCCATGCGGTGTAGGACACCGTCCCCGTCTCGTCGGCGAACTCACCTTCGCGGATGGTGATGTCCTCGCCCTGATAGCGGATAGAACGGCTCCCCTTCGTCAGCACCCGGACGGTGACGGCGACGTTGTCGTGCTCGGTCGAGATGTCGGCCACATCGAGCGATTCTGGTGTGGCTGAGCCGCCCCCACCGCCGCCGTGTTTACGGCGGATGCTCTGTTTGGCCTCGTCGACCGGAACGCTGTACTGGAGTAGGTTCTCCAGGTCCTCTTTGACCTCCTGTTTGTCAACACCGAGAGCGGAGGCGAGCTCCTCGGCGTGGTTATCAACGTCCATCGCTCCAAATTGGGCGGCGATGGGTAATAAGGGTTAGTTCCGTCGCGGTCCGCTGGCCGAAGCATGTCGGCTTCTCGGGTAGGTTTCAGAGATTCTCCCGGCGCCAGCGACCGCGGCTGAGAGCCAGAAGTTTGCTTCTTATGAGCGGATAGTGATAAGCTGTTTAAACGCCATCACTGGGTAAGCAATTGAGCCGCCAATCGGCGACCGAACCGCCCTTCTTGTTCGGGTGTGGTAGCTGCGTGTATGGATGCACCGACGCGGCTCGAAGCTGCTCGCGAGGCCGCACGCACGGGGGCGGAGGTCGCCATGGAGGGATTCCGGGGAGAGTTCACGGTGGAGTCCAAAGGCAGCGCGGTGGACTCCGTCACCGAGTTCGACCGCGAGGTCCAGCGTCGCGTCGCGACGTTGCTCCGCGAGGAGGACCCGAACGCGGTCGTCGTTGGTGAGGAGTCGCTGCCGGAGATTGAGACGCGGACGGCGGTTCCAGAGCAAGGAGACGCGTGGGTAGTCGACCCCATCGACGGGACGAACAACTTCGTCCACGGCAACCGCAACTGGGGCGTCGCCGTCGGCGCTGTCACGGACGAACAGCCGGTCGCCGCTGTCAACGTCTTCCCGGCGCTCGGGGATACCTACGCTGCTGGGAACGCTGCGGTGAGGCGGAACGGTCAGGCGGTCAGCGTCAGCGACCGCAACAGCCCCGATGAGTTCACCATCAACCCCATCTTCGGCGTCTCCCAACGTCACCGACGCAAGCTCTCAGACTACGTCGACACCATCGCCGCGGAGTTCGGCGACCACCGGCGCTTCGGGAGCGCCCAACTTGCACTCTCAGCCGTCGCCGCTGGGGAACTCGAGGCCGCAGTCTCTGCGGTCCAGCTCCACCCATGGGACCTCGTGGGCGGCGTCCATCATGTCCGGCAGGCGGGTGGGGCTGTCACTGACGCCTATGGTGACGCGTGGACCCCGACTGCTGAGGGTCTCGTCGCATCAAACGGCGAGATTCACGACACGCTGGTCGAAGCGTTCGACCCCGAGTAACACTGAACTCCACCCCCCTCACTGCACGTCGTAGCTGAGCACGACCCCGTCGTCCAACCGTTGGACATCCGTGAGCGAGAGCTTCGGGAAATTCTTGGGGTCGGTGAACCCCTCGCCGTCGGCGAGCGTCGGCGCCTCCCGCCCACCGATGACCACCGAACCGACGAACACCGTGAGTCGATCGACGAGTCCCGCGACGAATAGCGAGTAGATGAGTTCGCCGCCGCCCTCGACCATCAGTTGCTCCACGCCGTGTTCTTCGAGCTCATCAACCGCGGCGACGAGATCGACCCGGTCCTTTCCAGCGCTGACGACGACTGCACCTGCACTCTCCAGTGCGGCGATGTCGCTTGCATCGGCTGCCTCGCTCACGAGAACGTAGGTTTCGGCACGGTCGTCGAGCAGTTCGGCATCCGGCGGCGTTCGAGCGCGGGAGTCCGCGACGACTCGCACGGGGTTCGGGGGACGGCCCGAATCCACCCGTTCCTCGCGCCGCTCGGCTCGCTTGAGGGTGAGGCTTGGGTCGTCGGCCAGGACCGTCCCGACCCCGATCATGACGGCGTCCGACACCGCCCGAAGCTCGTCCATCCGGTCGAAATCAGCATCGCCCGAGATGGCTACCTGTTTGCGCTCGCGGGTCGAGAGTTTCCCGTCGACGCTCTCGGCGGCGTTGACGTGGACGTGCATATGCCACCTCTAACGCCCGAGTGTGTCGGCTCTTTCGGTCCGACGGGAACGCTCAAGGCCTCGGGAACGCTTTTCAAACCAATGAGTGAGGAGACGGCGGTCGCGGTCATCGGCGGGGGCGCAACCGGTGTCGGCGTTGCTCGTGACCTAGCGATGCGGGGCGTCGAGGTGACGCTGCTGGAACGTGGTGAGGGGCTAAACGCCGGCACCTCCGGGCGCTCACACGGCGTCCTCCACAGCGGTGCGCGCTACGCCGATAGCGACCCAGAGGGCGCGGCTGAATGCATTCGAGAGAACCGCGTACTCAGGGAAATCGCACCTGGCTGTGTGGCCGACACTGGCGGTCTGTTTCTCCACCTCGACGGTGACGACCCCGACTACTTCGAGCGGAAGGTCGCAGCGTGCCGCGAAGTGGGGATCTCCGCCGACTCGCTGGACGCGGCGGAGATTCGGGAACGAGTGCCGGGGCGTAGCGAGAATGTCGTTCGCGGGTTCGCTGTCCCGGATGGCGTCGTGTACCCCTCTCGACTGGTCGCCGCAACAGCAGCAAGCGCCAGAGATCACGGTGCAGAAATCGCCACTGGAAGCCCCGTCGAGGAAATTGACGCGACCGGGAATTCTGTTACCCTCTCTATTGGGGACGATGACCCGCGCACGCTCGAGGCCACCACGGTCGTCAACGCTGCCGGGCCGTGGGCAGGGAAGGTTGCAGCTTTGGCTGGCGCAGACCTACGGATGCGCCCGACGCGTGGTGTCATGGTCGCCGTCGACTACCCGGGCGTAGAGCCAGTTCTGAACCGCTGTCGAGCACCAGCTGACGGAGACATCGTTGTCCCGCACGGCAAGCAGGTCGTGCTCGGCACGACCAGCGTCGCGGTCGACGACCCAGACGACTTCGAGCAGGCCGACTGGGAGGTCGAGCGGACCGTCTCCGAGTGTTCGGCGATGGTGCCACAGCTTGCCGACGCGGCGGTGGAACGGACCTACTGGGGGCTTCGGCCGCTCTACGAACCCGAGGAGGCGGCCGAGCGCCGGGGCATTTCGCGGGGCTTCACGGTCCTCGACCACGACGAGGCGCCCGGGTTGGTGAGCGTCGTCGGCGGAAAACTCACGACCTATCGCCTGATGGCCGAAGCTGTCGCTGACCACCTCTGTGACGACCTTGGCGTCGAGTCGCCCTGTAAGACGGCCGATGAGGTGCTCCCGGGCGCTGATGACGCAGAGCGGCTGGACGAACTGGTCGCAGCGTTCGGTGCAGCCGGGCCGGCGGACAGCAATATCGTCCACTAACAGTTGGCCGTCGAGACGTTTATGTGGGTGAGGATTGGGTGGTGCTCGCGACCAGTGTCGCTACTGGAACCGGAATAATGGGCGAACAGCTGGAGTCGATGAGTCGGCGCGACGGGCTCCAGACTCCCGCCGTGTTCGTCGCGCCGCGCTATTCAGTTCACGGGGCTGGGTGGCCCCGTTCTCTGTGAAAAAGATTCGCCGTGCGGTCAGTCCTCGACCGGTTCGACGCCGATGGTGACCGAGATGCTTTCGATCTCCCACTCCTCGACCAGCCCGCGATTCTCGTCGATTTCCTCGACGGCGACGAACTCGCTGGCTCGGACCTCCTCGGCCACGAGGTCGCGCCGGTCGTCGAAGAAGCCGGCGACGCGCTCGTCGTCGATGTCGACCGCAACCCGGACCTGCTCCTCCACGTCGAGTTCGAGACGTTTCCGGCTCTCCTGCACCCGTCGAATCAGGTCCCGGGCGTAGCCTTCGCGTTCGATCTCCTCGGTGAGCTCAGTGTCAACGTAGACCGTCCCGCCGTCGAAGTCGGCGCCAGAGACGTGCTCGGGCGGCTCGGCGTCGTAGTCGACCATCTCCTCGTCGAGGTTGACCGTCTCACCGTTCACCTCGACGCCCGCCTCGACGTCCGCGCGGGTCTTGCCCTTCACGGCGGCCATGACCTCCTGTGCGTCGCCGCCGAATGCGGGGCCGATGACGCTCATCTGCGGGTCTGCGACTTCGACTAGTTGGTCGTACTGCTCGGTGATGGTAAGTTGATAGGCGTTCACGCGGTCGAGGAACAACTCCTCGAGCGCGACCATCGCATCGGCCACGTCACCGTTGTCGGTCTCGACGACGACTTCCTGAACGGGCCAGCGGAGTTTGCGGCCACCCTGTTGACGGGCGTTGGCGGCGGCCTCCTCCACGTCACGGAGCACGCCCATGTTGCGTTCGAGTTCGGGGTCGTGCAGGTCCTCGGCCGGCGTCGGCGCTTCGAGCATGTGGACCGTCTCGGCCTCGCCGTCGAGGGTCTGGTACATCCGTTCTGCAAGGTAGGGAGTGTAGGGCGAGAGCAGTTTGACGACTTCCGTGAGGACTGTCGAGAGCGTGGCGTAGGCAGCGCGCTTGCCCTCAGAGTCGGCCTCCTCCCACATCCGCTCGCGGATGGCCTTCACGTAGAAGCGGCTCACGTCCTCGGTCATGAAGTCCAGGACAGCGTTGAGCGCGTCGTGAACAGCGTAGTCGTCCCACGCCGCTTCGGTTTCTCGCTTGACCGTCTGGAGCCGCGAGAGTACCCACTCGTCGACGAGGGTCAGTTCCCCATCGTCGAGATCTGCCTCTGCAGGGTCGTAGTCGTCGAGTTCCATATATGGCAGCGGGAACCGGAAGACGTTCCAGAGAATGTTGAGCGTGGACTGCATCTCCTGCAGGCCGTCCCACTCGAAGCGCAGGTCAGTCCCGTGCTGGTCGTGGCTCAGGAGGTAGGCCCGGAGCGGGTCCCGCCCGACCTCCTCGATGGCTTCGTGGGGTGTGACAATGTTGCCGAGGCTCTTAGACATCTTCCGGCCGTCGCCGTCGAGCGCGAAGCCGTGCATTACAACCTCGTCGTAGGGGATGCGGTCGAGCGCGGTCGTGCCCATCCCGAGTTGGGACCAGAACCAGCCGCGGGTCTGGTCGTGGGCCTCGATGATAACGTCTGCGGGCCAGAACGTCTCGAAATCCTCCTCGTTGCCGGGGTAGTCGAGCGTCCCCCACGAGGCGACCGAGGAGTCCAGCCAGACGTCAAACACGTCGGGGACGCGCGTGTAGGTCATGCCGTCTTCGGTGATGGTGAGGTCGTCGACGGTCGGGCGGTGGAGGTCGAGCTCGTCGGCCGCCACGTCTTGGTCTGCTCGCTCGGCGAGTTCATCGCGCGTGCTGATAACGACGAGGTCGTCGGCGTCACCCGTCTCTGGGTCCCAGTCCGCTGGCGTCCAGATGGGGATGGGGATCCCCCAGTAGCGCTGCCGGGAGACGTTCCAGTCCGGCGAGTCCTCGACGAAGTTGCGGAATCGGTTGTCCCGAGCCTCCGGCGGGTGCCACTCGCTGTCCTCGATGTTCTCCAGGAGTTCCTCCTTCACGTCCGTAACCGTGATGAACCACTGATTGGTGGCGAGGAAGATGATGTCCGTGTCACACCGCCAGCACTGGCCGTAGTCGTGGGTGTAGGTCTCGTGGGCCAGCAGCGCGCCGTTGGCTTCGAGGTCATCGATGATGTCCTCGTTGGCGTCACGCACGAACTGGCCGGCGTACTTCCCGGCGCGCTCGTCGTAAACCCCGTCGCCTCCGACAGGGCAGAAGATGTCCAGCCCCAGTTCGTCACCCCGCTCGAAGTCCTCCTGGCCGTGGCCGGGTGCGGAGTGAACGAGTCCGGTGCGGTCGGTCTCGACGTAGTCTGCGTGGTACACCTCTCCGGCCCCGTCGAAGGCGAGGTGGTCCGGAACCTCCTCGGCCAGCGGGTGGTCGTACTGCCAGCCGACGAGGTCGGCGCCCTCGTACTCTTCCTCGACCTCGTAGTCGCCGTAGCGCCCCTTCGAGAGCACATTCTCAACACACTCCGCAGCGAGGTAGAGCACTTCCTCCTCGCCGTCTCTCTCGGCACGCACCTTCTGGTAGGTGGCCTCCTCGTCGACCGCGACGAAGGTGTTGGCCGGAACCGTCCAGGGGGTGGTCGTCCAGATGACGAGGTGGCCCTCGTGGTCCTGCAGCGGGAACTTCACGTAGATGGAGGGGTCGTCGACCTGGTGGTACTCGACTTCGTTTTTCGCGATAGCCGTCTCACACCGTGGACACTGGGTGATTGAGCGCTTGCCCTGCTCCACGAGGTCGTTCTCGTGGGCCTGGGCGAAGCCCCACCACGCGGCCTCCATATACTCCGGCGAGATGGTCTGGTAGGGGTTCTCCCAGTCCATCCAAACACCAATAGACTGGAAGTCCTCGTCCATATTCTCGCGGTTCTCGACGGCGAACCGCTTGCACTCCTCGATGAACGGCTCCATCCCGTACTCCTCGATCTCCTGTTTGGAGTCGAAGCCGAGTTCCTGCTCTACCTTCGTCTCGATGGGCAGGCCGTGCATGTCGTAGCCGGGCCGGTCAGTGACGTGGTGGCCCTCCATCCGCTTGCGTCGGATGACGGAGTCTTTCAGCGTCTTGTTCCACGCGGTCCCGAGGTGCATCTGGCCCGAGGTGTAGGGCGGGCCGTCGACGAAGAAGAACGGTGGGTCGTCGGCGTGGGCTTCTTTGGTCCGCTCGTAGGCGTCATTTGCGTCCCAGTGGTCCGAGACGGTCCCCTCGACCGCCGCCGGGTCGTACTGGTCCGGCACGTCGTCATCCATATCTCTTGGCTGTCGTGGGTCGCTTATCAAGCCGGTGGTCCTGCAGTCGGGCTGTCGGCCTGGGTTCTCCCAGTCAGATATGCATGACGCGATGCCGTCTTGCGGTACTGAATTCCGTGCGCGGACACCGAGGGGCTAAAGGCCAACGTCGTCGCCCCCGAGGCGCGAGCAATCCGGGTGCCGCGAGGGAGACGTTCAAACGGGCGGGCGTCCAACCAACCGTATGAGCGACATTCCGCTGGAGTACGTCCACCGTGAGCCCGAAGCCGAGTCTGAGAGCGCTGTCTTCGTCCTCCACGGCCGCGGCGCCGACGAACAGGACCTGCTTCCCGTCGCCGAACAGCTCCCGGGCGACCACCACGTCATCAGCTTCCGCGCGCCGGACCACCTCCAAGGCGGCTATACGTGGTACCAACTCGACCTCTCCGGCGGTGGCCTCGAGAACAGCCAGCCCCACTCTGCGGAGTTCCGCCGGAGCCTCGACATCGTGGCCGAGTCAGTCGACGCCGCAGTCGCCACGTTCAATCTTGACCCTGACCGCCTCGGTTTGCTCGGGTTCAGTCAGGGTGCCATCACCAGTTTTTCTTCCGTGCTCGAAGCGCCGGACCGGTTCGCGTGGGTCGTCGGCCTCCACGGCTATCTCGCTGAGGACCACGCAGACGCAGAACCCGAGGGCATCAAGGGAAAACCGATTTTCGTCGGCGCCGGCACGAGCGACCAGATCATCCCCGCGGCCCGGAGCGAGGACGCGGCCGAACGTTTACACGATATCGGCGCAGATGTGCGGTTCGAGACGTTCAACACCGGCCACGGCATCGGGCAGGGCGAACTCGAAGCCGTCGTCGAGTTCGTCGAAGAGCACGCCTGAGCCCGTTCGGGGACGCGGTTCCAGATCTACTGGCTCGTCTCATTTTTCGCCTCGGGGAGCCAATCCGGCGGCGTCACTGTGGTTTTGCCGATATCGTCGTAGCTGAACCGAAACACGACCGGTTCCCGCTCGCCCGTTTCGTTCGGAAGGGTGTATCGTACTTCAAACGAGGAGACGACGCCGTTGTCCTGCACGATTGCGACCGCGCGATAGTCGGCGGCCTCTGCGGGGAGTACAGGTGGGTTACCGGTGACGACGATTCGGTAGGCAAAGCAGTCGCCGCCGGTGAGTGTGCCCGCACACTCCACCGTCGAGCGGTCTCCGGCGAGGAATAGGAGGAGGTGCTCCCGCATATCCGTCGCGTAGCCGCTGGCGTCACCTGTGGTCTCGATGGCGTAGCGTTGGTAGGTGGTCTCGTTGTCTGTGCGGTACTGGCGGAACTTCGTTTCCCCGTCGGCGTAGCGATTCACAACGACTAAATCATCGCCGGAGCCGTTCTCCGCGGGGAAGTAATAGCGTCCCTCGAACCGGTAGTGCCGTGGGCTCTCGATTCGGGCGGTGTAGTTCCACGACGTGGTGCCTTGGAGGCTCGGCGCGGCCGGTGGTCCGCTCGCTTTCACTCGGAGTGTCCGGCTGTTCCCGACGATGGCCTCGGCGTGTGCGTCCGCCAGCATTCGATAATCAGTCAGCGCTCGCTCACCCACACCAGGTGGTCGTCCGTTGGTCCCGGTCTCGACCGTTTCGGGCGGCGCTGTTGCGGTTGATTCCCCGACTGCGCCAGCCTCACCGGGAGTGAAGGTCCCGACGGGGGCGACTGCTGCACTGTCGCCGTTCGGGACGAGCGCGGGGCCCGTGGCAGCCCCAACGACAAGCAGCCCCGCCAGCAGGAGGACGGCGATGAGTCGCGAGTCCGTACGTTCCGAAACGGTCTGTTCGGCCGCTGCAGCCGCCGCACTGAGACGGTCACGGACTGAGGGGCTCGTCTCTGTGGGGCTATCGAGTGGGTGGCCGAACGTCTGCTCAAAGAGTGCCGTCGCATCCTCCCGGGGGAGTCCATAGAGGAGTACTTCTCGTACATCGGTGGGTGAGAGATAGCGGACTCCCGCAGCCTCCGCGGCCGCTCGGACTGCATCCCGGTCCCGGGCGGCAACGAGCACGTCAACACCGTCGAGCGCTGGCGTCCGGAATCGGCCGGGGTCGACAACGAGAACTCGCTCTGTCTCGTCCCCGCGCGTCGCGACCACGGTCTTCCCATCTACGATCGCTTCCCACCCCCGCCCCGCCCAGAGTTCGGCGACGAAGCTCACTCGCTGCTCCGTGCCGAGCCCACGGAACAGCCGAGTGAACTGCTCGGGGGGGATGGGAGCCATTGTGAAGCAGTTGGGCCGAGGAGGCAAAAGGGTTCACCGTGTGCCGTACCCGCAGCGTACAGCCGGGGTCGGCAGAGCGGAGCCCGCAGCGTACAGCCGGGGTCGGCAGAGCGGAGCCCGCAGTGAGCAACCGGGGTCGGCAAAGCTAAACCGCCCCGTCCGCTATTTCCACTATGAGCGTCGGGAAGACCGTCGACGACCTCGGAATCGAACTCGGCGAGCGAATCGCCGCCACCGACGAGTACGAGCGGTTCGAGGTGGCCACGGAAGCTGTCGAGAACGACGAGGAGGCCCAGGAACGGATTCAGGAGTTCGAGCAGCTCCGTCAGGAGTTCAGCCTCGCACGCCAGACCGGCTCCGCGGATCAGGACGCTGTGGAGGAACTCAAGCGCGCCCAACGCAAGCTCCACTCCCTCCCCGTGATGCAGGAGTATCTCGAGGCACAGGAGGCGCTGCAGGACCGGCTTGAAACCGTGAATGAGGCCATTTCGGAGCCGCTTGCGGTCGACTTCGGCGGCGAAGCGGGCGGCTGTTGTCAGAACTGACCCGGCCGAGAGTTCTTCAGGGAGTAGGCGACCACCAGCCCTATGCTCGCAGTCGCCGGCGGCAAGGGCGGTGTTGGGAAGACGACGACAGTACTTGGCTTGGCAGCCGCCCTCCCTGGCCAGCCGCTGACCGTCGATACCGACCGGGACATGCCAGATCTCCACAGACTGGCGGCGGTCGACAGGAAACCCGGGTTGGATGCTATCGCCCCTGAGAATACTCACACCGTGGATACTGTTTCCCAACTGGCCTCGGATTTCGACTGTCGGGTCATCGCCGCACCCGAAACCGACCAGACTCGCGCGGACTGCCTGCTGGCGAACGTGGAGCGTTCATCTACAGAGACTGCTGGCCCAGTGCTACTCGACACGCCCGCTGGCGCCAGCGTCGACGCGGCCGCGCCGCTGCGGGTCGCTGATGATGTACTCCTCGTGAGTACGGCCTGTGCGCCAGCACTGCGGGACGCCGCGAAGACGGCCTCGATGGCTCGGGCCGTGGGGACAGCAGTTGTCGGTGTCCTGCTCACCCGGACGGTTGCTCGACCCCCCGGTGTCGAGGAGCTACTCGGGTGCCCCGTGCTGGGCTGTATCCCTGATGAATCCGGCCGCCCACTCTCGACACGTCGGGTACGCGCCCGGTATGAAGCAGCGGCCAGCAGATTGCGGTCTACTGTATGGGAGTCAGATATATGAGGAGTCTGACAGCTGTACGAACGCTTTTGCCCAAGTGGTGAGTAGCCCAATCCATGGCTGGACGGCTCCCTACTGGAATCAGTGTCCTCGATAGGGAACTCCAAGGAGGAATTCCGGCCGGCTCAATCGTGCTACTGAAAGCCGATCCGGCGAGTCAGTCCGAACTGTTCCTCTACGAACTCACCGCAGCTCGTCCAACGCTCTATCTTACGACCGTTCGCTCCGAACAGGCAGTCCAGGACGCCATCAGCAACGCAAAAACCCGGACCGGTAGTCCAACCGTGCGTGACGTGGGTGGTGACGCGCCGCTGGACCGGGCGAACCGCCTCGTCGGGACGCTTCCCGACGAGTCGACGCTCATTGTCGACGTCGTCGACACGCTGGAGCAGTACGACCGGGCTCGCTACCGACGATTTTTGAACGAGCTCCAGACGCAGATGGTCAACACTGGCGGGATCGCTGTTCTCCACGGGCTGAAAGGAGATTCCGTCCCCGCCAACCGCGCCCTGACTGCTCACGTCGCTGACGTTGTGTTCGACCTGCACACCGAGGTCAACTCGGCCGAGGTGGTGAACCGCCTCATCGTTCCCAAGTTCCGCGGTGGCAGGGCACTCTCCGAACCTATCAAACTCCAACTCACCGAGGAGGTCCGTATCGACACCTCCCGGGATATCGCCTAAACGGCCTGTTTCAACGGTCCTTGAGATACGTGGGTACACGTAATAAGTGTGCCTGTCATCCTCTACCAAAAGCTTATCCCCGATGGGTCGAAGCTCAAATCATGGTGAGTACTGACACACCAAGCATCGTCCGTGACGAACCGTCCCATACCCACGGCCCCGACCTGTCGGCGGTCGGTACCGACCTGGTGATCTGCGATGGCGAGACGATGACTTACCGGGAGTACCGCGAACAGCAGCGACAGTGAGTGGCGCTGGCCTACTCACGCCCCCGGATCGTCCTCAGAATGCGTTTCCTTCGAAGTTCGTCTCTGCGTGCAGTTCGCTTTTGAGCGCGTCGTGAACCTTACAGAGGTCGAACGCGCGGTCGATTGCCGCTTGTCCCTCAGCCTCGCTCACGTCGGCGCTGACAGCGATGTCGAACGTGACGCCGGCCAGCTTGTCGTCGTCGTTGAGGTCGCCGGTGATGTCGAGTTCGATACGACCGAGTTCGCCCACCTCGCGCTGTTTCGCACCGACGCGGAGCGCCGGCACGTAGCACGCACCGTAGGAGGCAAGCAGCGCCTCGAGCGTGTCGGGCGCGGACTCGCCACCGGGGTCGATATCGACGGAGAAATCACGAACTTCGGTTGTCGACGCGTAGCCGTCCTCGGAAACAGTGGTGACTTGTTTGGTCATTCCAGTTGTTTGTTTGGCTGCTCACGGCCTAAAAGTTGCTACCGTGACAGCCGGCGACGGGTCGCCACGACGCTCGGCTGAGCGACGCAACTGCGCTACTCGGCGAGGGTGTAGGACTCGTCGCCGTCGAGGACGACAACATCAGCGTCGTTCCCAGTCGCCTTCACTTCCCGGCCGAACTGGTCGATATCGACCTCGATTGCCGGGAACGTGTCGTAGTGCATCGGGAACGCCACATCTGGGTCGACCCAGTCCACAGCGATGGCGGCCTGTGCCGGCCCCATCGTGTAGTGGTCGCCGACCGGCATCGCGACGGCGTCTGGCTCGAGGAACGGCCCGATGTAGTCTTTCATCTCGGACATCAGTGAGGTGTCGCCGGCGTGGTAGAACGTCGTGCTGTCGGCGTCGCTCTCCTGCGTGGGCTTGGTGTCGCTAATCACGTAGCCCGCGGGCATGCCGCCGGAGGTGCCGTAGCCGGTGTCGATACCGTTGGAGTGGTCTGCCCGCACCATCGTCACGAACGCGTCGCCCAGTTCGACGGTGCCGCCGAGGTTCATCCCGGTAGCGTCGTCGATATCGTAGTTGTCCGTGAGATAGCCCGTGATTTCGGGTGTCCCGACGAAGTGGGTACCCTCGAACCGGTCCGAGTCCGCGATGTGGTCGGTGTGGCCGTGCGTGATGAGCACGTGGTCGGGGTCCAGTTCCTCGGGGTCGAGGTCAGTGAACGGGTTGTCAAAGAACGGGTCGATGAGGAACTCGGTGTCGTCGACGGTGACTGTCCAGGTCGAATGGCCGTGCCAGCTGAGTTGGAACGTCATGCGTCTGTAACGTGTGGCTGCCGCCTCGTGAAGCTTACTGCTGTGACACCCCCAACCCCGGTGCGACATGCCTAAGGCTGGAGTGTTGTGAGTGAGCGATATGGACGTCCACGGAACGGCTGCGGAGCTCACCCGCGAGGCAGCACTCGAGGCAATCGAGGAGCGGACCTCCTACTGAGTACGCCCAGTGCGAGCGCCGTCGCCGGCAGCATATCCCCCCGGATTCGACGCACTCAGACTCTACGCCATCCGGTAGGGAGACAGTCCACTGCTTCTGGAAACCACGTTCGTCCCCGTCGTGTTCGGTCTGTTAGCGACATTCTTTCAAGATTTGGTTGAGGCCGCGCTCGACCAACGAATCAGCGATTGAGGGTGGACAACGCTTAACAGTATCACCCATCGAACAAGGGACATGAAGAAGTCGAGCCGCCGTGCCTTCCTCGCGGCGTGCGGATTGACGGCGACTGCCGGCTGCACTGCCCCGAGCACGACCGGCCAGCGCCCCACTGGGACTCCCTCGACTGAGCAGACAGACACAGCGACGCCTCGAGACACAATCGATCTGGGGGACGATCCAGTCTGGCCCACGTTCGGCGGGAATGCTGCCAACACCGGCCGTCGCGGGGATGGTTCTGGCCCGGACGACCCAGTAACTCCACTGTGGCGGACGGACGTCGACGGGATTTACACGATGCCGGGACCGGTCTTGGCCGATGGCATCGCCTTCGTCGGGAGCGGTGATCGAGCGTACGCCGTCGATGCGCTCACGGGGAAACGACTGTGGAACGCAGAGATGGGGTCGCTCACTCACTACTTCTCCCCAACAATCGCGGACGGCCAGGTCTTTTTTGGTGCCCAGTCAAACATCGCCTCAGGCGGTGATGCTGGCCGACTGAGTTCCTTCGGCCTCGACGGCGCCGAGGAGTGGCGCCGTACGCTCGCCGTCACGAGCACCCCTTCAGTCGTGGACGGGACCGTTTTTGTCGGCGAGAGCCGGGAGTCGGGTGCGCAACTCCGTGCGCTTGCTGCTGTTGATGGAACTGACAAGTGGACAGCGCCGCTGGAGGCGAGTTCAGTACGGGGCGCGCCCGCCATCGTCGACGATGTCGTCTTCGCCACGGCGACAGCGGGATCTGAATCCGGTGTGGTCGCTGCTCGTGCCGTCGACGATGGAAGCGAGCTGTGGACACGGACTGTGGATGCGGGTATTCAGGCAGCCCCGGTGGTACAGGACGGAACCGTCTATGTCCAGGCAAACGACGGTCGACTGCTCGCCCTCGACGCGGCCACGGGGACGGAGGCGTGGAGCACACGCCTCGGGCAGCGCGGGGCGACACCGCCGGCCCTCACGAGCGACTGGCTGGTCGGACTGGTCGAGAACACGCTGGTCGGTATCGACCTCAGCACTGGGGAGCGCGCGTGGGCTGTTGACATTGGATACACGCTAATAAACGGTGTCTCGGTTGCTGGCGACCGAGCCTACGTTGGTGGATCGCGACTGACTGCCGTCGACATCAAATCGGGAGAAAGCGCTTGGGTGCAGGATGTCCCCGGGCAGGGTGGTGGGTTCGGAGCGCCGATTGTCGTTGGCAACACCGCCTTCGTTGGTGTCTGCATCAAGGAGGAGGCAAACGAGCCGTACGACGACTTTATCTATGCATACTCGTAGTAAAATAATTCAGGACATAGATGAATAGTGGCATATTAACCCGTATAATCAGAAAATCCCTGCATTTTCTCATCTGGCAGCTGTCGCTGAAAAACACGTTTCACCCTTCCAAAGTTTTATCCATGAGACTGGTTACAGTTGGGTCATGCCGAAAGGTGACAAGGAGACACCGTTCCAACGGCGGAAGGTACTACAGACAGCAGGCGCAATCGGTGCAGCAGGCCTTGCGGGCTGCTCGACCAACACCGACGCGACTGAGGAACCACCAACTGAGAGCGACAGTGGTGGCGGCGGTGCCGACGAGACGGCGTCCCCGACTGAAGCCGCCGAGTTGACCGTCGGCGGTGACATGGTCTACGCGAGTCTTTCGACCCCGAGCAGCCTGAACCCGTATCGGGTCAGTGACACGACCACGTCCGCGCGAATCAACAAGATTCTCGACTATCCGGGCGGTGCAAGCGACTCCGAAACGTTCGACCCCGGTTGGTTCAAGTCCTGGGAGCTCTCCGAGGGCAGCACCAAAGTGACCTACGAGCTCCACGAGGGGCTCGAATGGGGCGGCGACTACGGCACGATGACCGCCGAAGACGTCGTCTACACGCTCAACAACGTCCTCCTGTTGCAGGGCGAGGATGACTGGTACGGTCACACTGACACCGACTTCTACTACATCGGCCCGGACTCGGAACCGGTCGAGTACGAGGTCACGGGTGAGCTGACGTTCGAGGCGACGCTGCCAGTCTCGAAGGCCAACTGGCTCCACGAGGACCCGCTGCTCGGGCAGTGGTGGCTGCCGAAGGAGTTCGTCAAACCCTACCGCGACGCCGGCGACGCCGACGGGATGGACAAGGACTCCTACATCACTGACGCCGTCTACGGTAACGGGAACCTCGGTCCCTACGAGTTCGACAACTGGACTCGTAACTCCCAGATGGCGTTCACCCGCAACGACAACTACTACCGCCGCGAGAAAATCGGCGAGATTGGTGACCGGGACTACACTGAGTCACCATACTGGGAGACGCTGACCTACCAGCAGTTCGACGAGTCGTCGACGGCGCTGTCGGCGCTCAAGACCGGCGAGGTCGACCTGGCGGGCATCCCCGACGGGAAGGTCAGCAACTTCCGTGGCAACCAGTCGACCCAGCTCTACGAGAGTCCGTTCGACAACGGCGTCTTCTGGCTCAACCTCAACCACCGCGCCAACGGGTGGGACCCAATTCGCGAGAGCCGAAAGGTCCGGTACGCCATCGGGAACGCGTTCGACCCCGACACCATCATCGAGGAGGCCTACAACGGGCTGGCCGTCCCGCTGCGGACGTTCCACCCCAGCTGGGGCCCCTACTACCCGTCCGAGGACAAACTGACCAGCCTCCCGGGCGACATCGAGAAGGCTCGTTCCCAGCTCGAAGCGGGCACGAGCGACGAGTACGGCTACGAGGGTGACCAGTTCCACGGTCCCGACGGGCAGTTGGAGCTCTCGATGGTCCGGACGACCGGGAATCCCTCCGTCGAAATTGCGTCCAACTACCTCAAACAGCGCCTTTCCGAACTCGGCATCAAGTCGACCATCGAGGCAAAGCAGTGGTCCACGCTCCTGCAGGACTACGCGATGAACAGCCCCGACAACGTCGAGGGAGAACCTGACTGGTCTATCGGCAGCTTCAACGGCGGTCCGTGGGACCAGTCCGTCTCCAACGAGCAGTGGGACATCATGCTCGGTCTGGGCTTCTCGACCTCGCCGTACGCGCCGTGGAGCGCGGTTCGGTCGACGCTGGCCGAGAAGGGGACGTTCAACCTCTGGGGCTACACGCAGGACGAGTACGATATTCAGGAGTTCATCGGCAACGCGTCCACGGCCTCCAGCCAAGAGGAGGTGCAGAGCCAAATGACCGAGATGTTCTCGTTCATCAGTAAGGACATGCCGTTCATCTTCACGTCCTCTGGCTACAACGTCACGGGGCTCAACAACAGCGTCGTTGGCCTGCCCGGCGAGAAGACCGACGATGGCTACAAGGCAACGAGCTACTTCCAGACGATCAACGAGGCCCAGCCCTCGAAGCTCTACGCCCGGAAACAGGAGTAAGCCGCACCGCCGCGTTCAACCACCTGCCGTTTGTTTACCCCTTTCAATACACACATGGGAATGAAATGGTACATCGCCCGCAGGATCGCGTGGACAGTGTTTGCCACGTGGCTGGCGCTCACCATCACGTTCGGCTTGCTCGCCCTTTCGCCGAGCGCCGGTGAGCTTCAGGCGGCCCAACAGGCCGCGATGCAGGGCGGAAACGCCGAAGAGGCAAAGGAGAACTATCAGGAGCGGATTGGACTCGACAAGCCGTTCCACGAGCGGTATCTCGACTGGTTGGTCGGGATTGTCACGCTGAACTGGGGGTGGTCGATATCCAGACAGCAGACGGTGTTGACAGCTATCGGTAACGCCTATCCGTACTCGCTGCAGTATATCCTCCCGTCAACGATATTCACGACGTTCGTTGGCTACGGACTCGGGCTTTGGGGTGGGATGCACCGGAACCAGCCCTCCGACTACGCCGGGATGGTCATCGCCTTTTTCGGCATCAGTATCCCGAACTTCTGGTTCGCGATCATGCTGATCCTGATAACGGGGGTGTGGTTCCAGGACGCGGCGGTACTCGGTGTTGCCTTACAGCCGTTCAAGCTCCCGGTGTTCTACGATAGCGACGTGCCGATCTCACAGGGCTGGCTCTCGGTCGCGAACATCAAACAGCTCATCCTCCCAACCGTGGTGCTCTCGACGGCCTCGCTGGCAGCGCAGATGCGCTACTCGCGCGCACAAGTGCTCGAGTACGTCAACTCTGACTTCGTCAAGACCGCCCGAGCGAAGGGGGGGAGCGACGCCTACGTGCTGTTCCGACACATCCTCCGGGTGGCACTGGTGCCCCTGACAAACATCCTCGTTGGCACCGTGCTCGGGGTCGTGTTCGCCGGCTCACTCATCATCGAGCAGGTGTTCCAGATCCCCGGTCTCGGACAGCTCATCTTCAAGGGAATTACGAACAACGACACGGCGCTTGTGCTCGGTCCGGTGCTCATCAGCACGTTCCTCGTCATCTTCGGGAACCTGATCGAGGACCTGCTCTACACCGTGCTCGACCCACGCGTCGACTACAGTGATCGATAATGTCCGGAGAAAACGACTACGCGGATCTCACGTTCCGCAATCTGAACCTCGATGAGGAAGAAGAGAGCACGAATATCCAGGTCACAGCCGGCAGCCTCGGACAGATTCTCACCCTGGGTCTGTTGACAGTTGGGTATCTCTTTGACTACCTGGTGGTCACGGAGAACACGTCGATGTTCGCCTACATGGGCTCGCCGGTACTCGCCGCCTGGGACGTCAGTAGCGTCGACTGGATGTTCATGTACACGCTGGCGCTGCTGCTGTTCAACGCGGTGCTCCCGCTGTACAACAACCCCCGACTGACCGGCTACTACTGGCGACAGTTCCGGAAAAATCGCCTCGCGGTGTTCTCCGGCTGGATCGTTATCGGCATCAGCCTGATGGGGCTTCTCGGCCCTATCCTCTTCGACCCGCCGACGCTCAGCCTGACTGATGCGTATCTGCCCCCAGTCGGGATTACCGCGCGTCCAGAGGGCACCCCGATCTCCGGGGTCTGGAAGTACCCGCTCGGGACGAATCACCAAGGACAGGGGATGCTCAAACTCCTCGTCTACGGTGCGCGGGTGAGTCTTCAGATTGCGCTCATCTCGACGCTCGTTGCGACGGGCATCGGCGCCGTCGTCGGTGCCACCGGCGCGTTCGTCGGCGGCATCGTCGACGAGGTGCTGTTCCGGTACGTCGACGTCCAGTCGGTGTTCCCGGTGTTCATCTTCCTGCTCTACCTCGTCTACCTGTTCGGGGCGGAGCTCTACTACATTATCCTCATCTTCGGCTTCTTCAGCTGGGAGGGGACTGCCCGCCTCGTGCGGGCAGAAGCACTTCAACGAACAGAGGAGGCGTACGTGCAGGCGTCTGAGGCTGCGGGTGCGAGTCGGTCGTGGGTTATCGGCCGACACATCATCCCGAACGTCTCAAGCACCATCGTCACCGTCGCGACGCTCATCCTGCCATCGTTCGTGCTCGGGGAGGCGGCGCTTGCGTTCCTCGGGTTCAGCGAACCCGGCACCTTCTCGTGGGGCACCACCATCGCCGGCGGGCGCGGCTCGCTCTCGACGGCGCCGTGGATCTCCACGATTCCCGGCTTCTTCCTGTTCTTCTTCGTCCTCTGTGTCAACTCTGTAGGGGACGCACTGACCGACGCAGTCGACCCACGAGGTGAATCCGGCGAATGAGCGACCCACTACTCTCCGTTTCCGACCTGAAGGTACAGTTCAACACCGATGCCGGCGTCGTGAAAGCCGTCGACGGCATCAGCTTCGACGTGGAGCGCGGCGAGACGGTCTGCATCGTCGGCGAATCTGGCTCGGGCAAATCCGTCACCTCCGAAACCATCACCCGGCTCATCCCGCAGCCGCCGGGCCGCATCGAGAGCGGCTCCATCGAGTTCGACGGGATGGAGCTGACAGATATGCCGATGAAGGAGTTGCTGGAGATTCGCGGCGAGCGTATCGCCCACGTGTTCCAAAACCCCCAGGGCGCACTCAACCCCGTCTACTCCATCGGGAAACAGATCGCCGAGACGCTCCACCTCCACCGCGACGTGAGCAAGAAGGAGGGTCGCGACCGGGCGATAGACCTACTCGACCGCGTGGGGATTCCCGACCCCACAAAACGCGTCGACGAGTATCCACACGAGTTCTCGGGCGGGATGAAACAGCGCGCGGTCATCGCGATGGCGCTGGCCGCGGACCCGGACCTGCTCATCGCCGACGAGCCGACGACGGCACTCGACGTGAGTATTCAGGCCCAGATTCTGGATCTCCTCCGGGACCTGCAGGAGGAGTTCAACATGAGTGTCGTCTTCGTCACGCACGACCTCGGCGTCGTCGCGGAGATCGCCGACAGCGTCGTCGTGATGTACGCCGGGAAGGTGATGGAACGCGGTGACGTCTACGAGCTGTTCGAGGACCCGGCCCACCCCTACACACAGGCGATGTTGAACTGTCGACCAGGCCAGGGTGGCGAGCGAACCATCATCGAGGGCTCACTGCCGAGCGCGATGAACCCACCGGACGGCTGTCGGTTCCACCCGCGCTGTCCCCACGCTGTCGAGGACTGCCGAACCAACGACCAGCCACCGATGTACGAGCGAGCGACGACCGACCAGGAGGTGTCGTGTGTCCACTACGGCGAGGGGTTCGACCCCTCGGTCATTCGTGACGAGGAGACCGGCACTGTCGCTACCGACGGTGGGGTGGAGCAATGAGCGACCCCGTCATCGAGGTCGACGAGCTGGAGAAACATTACCCAATCACGAAAGGAGTTCTCCGCCGACAGGTCGGAACGGTCCGCGCTGTCGACGGCATCAGCTTCGACATCGAACGCGGTGAGACAGTCGGGCTGGTCGGGGAATCCGGTTGTGGGAAATCCACGGCTGCGACGTCAATCCTCCAGTTGGAGAAGCCGACTGGCGGCGATGTGCGTTTCGACGGTGAGTCGCTGCTCGGGAAGACCGACCAGGAGCTCAAGCAGTTCCGCCGGAACGCCCAGATAGTGTTCCAGGACCCTGAGTCGACGTTCGACCCGCGGATGTCGGTCGGCGAGTCAATCGCGGAGCCGCTGCGCATCCACGGCGTCTCCAACCGAAAGAAGCGACGTGCGGTGGCGATGAACCTGCTCGACCGGGTCGGGATGGAGCGGTCGGATATCGACCGCTATCCCCACGAGTTCTCCGGCGGGCAGAAACAGCGCATCGCGCTGGCTCGCGCACTCGTGGTCAACCCCGAGTTCATCGTGGCCGACGAGCCAGTCTCAGCGCTTGACGTGAGTATTCAGGCGAAGGTCATCGAACTCATCAACGACATCAAAGACGAGTTCGGCCTCTCGATGCTGTTCATCAGCCACGACATGGGCGTCATCCGCGAGGTCTGTGACCGAGTCGCGGTGATGTACTTGGGCGAAATCGTCGAGATGGCGCCCACCGAGGAGCTGTTCGAGAACCCACAGCATCCCTATACGCAGTCGCTCATCGCGGCCATCCCCAACCCGGACCCGCGAAAGCGCGGCCAGGGGACCCAGCTCACCGGCGATGTGCCGAGCCCGCAGAACCCACCCTCGGGCTGCCGGTTCCACACGCGCTGCCCATCCATCATCCAGCCCGAGGAGTACGAGTTCGAACAGGCGGCCTGGCGGAGCGTGATGGATTATCGGATCCGGATTACTGGTGACGGCATCGAGCCGGCGAACATCCGGGAGTTCGTCGCCAGCGAGGAACAGATCGACGAGGAAGCGGTCACCGAGGAACAGATGCGCAATGCGGTGCGCGAGGAGTTCGACGTCCCCGAGACGCTCTCGGACCCCGACGCGGAGTCGGTGTTCGTCGAAAGTCTCGATTACGTCTTCGTGGAGGAGCCCGAACGCGCTGCGGAGCTCCTCCGCGAGGAGTTCGAAACGGTCTGTGAGACCGACGCTCCCGAGACAGTCGACCTCAGCGAGAACCACGCCGCAGCCTGTCACCTCCACACCGGCCGGGGAGAAAGCGACGTCATCGACCCGGACGTCGTCGACGCAGCCGGCGACTGACGCCCTACTTTTCGCTTTCTTCGAGCGCTGAAGCCACTGCCTCGTCAGTCAGCGGCATATCCACGTGGTCGACACCCGGCAGCGCATCCGTGACAGCGCTCACGACGGCCGGGGGTGCAGCCACCGTCCCCGCCTCGCCGATTCCTTTCACGCCGAGTGCATTCGTCGGGCTCGGGGTTTCCTGGGCCCGTGTCTCGATATCCGGGAGGTCGGTGGCTCGTGGGAGCGCGTAGTCCAGCATCGTCGCCGCCTCGAGGTGGCCCTCCTCGTCGTACGTCGCGTGTTCCGAACGGGCTTGGCCGATACCCTGGGCGACGCCGCCGTGGACCTGCCCCTCGACCAGTTTGGGGTTGACCTGCACGCCACAGTCGTCGACTGCGACGTAGCGCTCGAACTCGAGTTCGCCAGTCTCGGGATCGACAGCAACCGCCACGGCGTGGGCGCCGAAGGTGTAGGCTGTCTCGTCGAGTTCGTAGAACGTGGTCGCCTCGAGCCCCGGTTCCAGGTCCTCGGGGAGGCCGCGGCCGTAGGCCGAACTCGCGACCGTCGCGAACGAGCAGCGCCCGTCGCCGGCGGCGAAGCCCTCTTCCACGATACTGACAGCCTCGGGATCTGCTTCGAGTTCTGCAGCGGCGATCCGCCGTGCTTTCTCCCGCACCGCTGTCGCGCCCTCGGCGACTGCGTTGCCCCCGACGATAGTGCTGCGGGACCCGAAGGTTCCGGTCCCCGTAGGCCCCTGTGCCGTGTCGCCCTCGACGACCTTGATGTCCGCTGGCCCGACCGGGAGTTCGTCGGCGACGATAGCCGCGTAGGTAGTGGGGCTTCAAGCCTGAACTACTAGATTTATCTACTTAGAGCACCTCTCTGTGGTATTCAGAAATGTTCTGAAGCCATCATGCCACGAACTCAGGAATATGTTGTCGATCTGTCCGCTGATGAACGA
>Ga0207995_100174_pt1 | contig 26710 bp, 29 predicted proteins | sample AntDeeMetag022AM_FD_184759 | JGI IMG/M metagenome (GOLD analysis project Ga0207995, IMG submission 184759) | Saline lake microbial communities from Deep Lake, Antarctica - Antarctic Deep Lake Metagenome 022AM (SPAdes) (version 2) | ecosystem: Environmental > Aquatic > Non-marine Saline and... | reverse complement strand
TGCGGTCATTTCGTTACTCATTGTTGAAGGGTTTTGGTTGCTACAGAAGACTTCAACCGAATCTCCTATTCAAACCGAGATCTAAAAAATACCAATTCAATTTTACCTTACCAGGCCTAATTCTGGGTGGTCAACTGGATCAAAGTCACCGTCTGGATTGATTGTGGTGATTTCAGATTGTGGGTTGTTCTCTTTCCCTGCGATCATCTCTTCTACATAACTTGGAAGGGAGCTCATCGTTCGCTCACCTCCATCACTTGCCGGCCGTCATCGGTTGCGTAGACGTTTTCGATCAGGAGATCTGGAGCGTCCCGCAGTTCCTCGAAGTGTTCACTGTGCCGACTTCGGGACGTGAGTTTGACCATCGAGCCGCTGCACCGGCTAATTCGGCCCCGATTGTACTTCTTATCCAGATAGCTGAATGCTTCTTCGACTGCATCGAGACTGTCCAGTACGACCTCGTTCACTGTCGGTGGTTTTTCATCGACTGTTTCAGGCATGATTCAGACCTCCATTTCCTTTGCTGTCTCGACGAACCCCTGCCGTTCGAGATTGGAGTTCCACATCCCACCGGCGAATCGCTGTACACCGGGGAGACCATCGTCGCAATGCCTGAACTCGTGGGGATGGACAGTTTTCTGAATAGCAGTCCATTCGTCGCCGTCGACGTCGAAGACGATTTCGGGGTCCGACATCAGATCGCCGCGCTGTGTGTAGTGGTGAGCCACGCTCACGCGGGTCCGTGCAACTCGCTCGATAGTGAGGTCCATGAATACCTCCGATTCGATGGTGATCGATTCGTTGATGTCGAGATCGAGGGGCGATTCGTAGTCGAGTGCTGCCAGTATCTGTTTGATTGCCTCCATAGCGGTCGCCCATCGACCGTGAAAAATGATACTGGAGGTGTACTTAAAGGTCGCCTGTGGTGTTATTTCTCCGCACTGATCGCATCTTCGATGAGTGCTGCTTCGGCTTCTTCAGCGTACTCGCCGTACCCTGCATCTTCCTCGTCTTCGCCGTCGTAGTACCGCTCGTGGCGCAGTGTGAGCGTGTAGTGTTCTTCAAAATCGCTGGACCGACCGCGTTCAGACCAGTGCTGCACTGACTCGACTTCGACTGGCAAGCCATCGGTATTGATCCCATCCAACACTTCTTCGTCGGTGTGCGATACTGAGATGTAGCAGTTTCCGAGTTTGTCTGGACCGTAGGACCCCATACCGACTCCAGGATGGGTGTGCCAGTCGTCTCGGAGTTCATCTATCTCCATCGCGACGTCGGCGAGGTCTTCCAAGATCGCGGCAAGGGTGTTCGACTTCCCGGTTCCACTGGTTCCCTCAACAGAGAGGCGGAAGTCCTGTGTTTCGACCGGGTCGAACTGTACGTCGCCAAGTGTCACTGTGCTTGTGGTGTCGTTTTTAGTCATCTGCTACTACTCCTACCAGATTCTGACACTTTCCGATCATCGACATCGCTACGCTCTGGGTTCTGATCGACGCGCGTGAGGTCACCGTCGGTGAGATCACAGTCGACCATCCAGCCGTTCGCCGCGAAGTCCCGCATATCTGCGATACCGTCATCGACGTGGCACGGCATCGAAACCACTTCCCACGGGTCCAGATCATCCGGGCCGATCCCGGTCTGGTAGAGCCGAGTCCAGCCGTCATCCCGGGGTTTGGTGATGAAGCTGATCCGATGGTCGAAGCCCGCCACGTCACGCTCGTGAGTCAGCACCATGAACGTCGCGTCGGTGGCGGCCTCCGCAGCCCCGATAGTCGCGCGGATGCGGTCGTTAGTCTCGACGTCGACGAGGACCTCGCCGATCGCCTCGATGTCCCGATCCGGCTCCGAGACCTCGTCGGCAGCAAAGTCGACACCGTTCGCAGGCTCGTAGTCGTCGCCGTGGACGTCGTCCCACTGACCAACAGCCATCTCACTGGGGATCACTGCTGGCTCGTCGCCGTCGAACTCTTTCTCGCAGCCAGCGCAGATTCCTGTTTCGTGTGCCAGCTCAAGTCCTGTTCTTGTGCCACAGTCCGGGCAAGTGACGTATCCATCAGCAGCCATGGATGTCCTCCATGTGCAGGTTGTGATCTTCGACAGTGTCGCTCGTTTCGTCGCAGAGGACACACTGGATCTGCTCGACCCCGTCTCCGAGACTATCAGAACTCATCGTCCCACCTCATTTATCAGTCGACCACTATCACCACAGAGAGCATAGTCCGGACACCTTCGTTCGTAAGTACATTCAAATATATTAGAAGGAAAATTAATGTCTGTTGCGCGTTTAACTCTGGATATGGAGAGAATCAGTAATACACCCTTGCCCAGATGATATTGATTCTCTTCATCGCCGCCGCTCCAGTTTCGTCCATGGAGGCGGTTGCATCCCCCTACTCCCTCGGCTTTTCCCTTCGACGTAAATTTGGAACGATCAGACATCGAATATCGTTGTAAGATTCCTCCTCGCAGTCTTGCATCTTTGCGTTCTGACATTGTATCTAAAAATCCCAGTCGACCTACTTAATGGCGTCACTGGCAACTGCTCCAAACCCGACTGTACGGCTCTGTAGACCGACGATACAGCGGTACCGAGGGGGCACCAACCGGCGTTGTTCTCACTAACCAAGTTTTAGAGAACCGTTTGAATGTGATTCGATTATTTGGTTAGTCAGATAGCGGCCGTTGTTGCCACTCCCGCCTTTTAGGCTGGTTCAGAACCCTACTCCAGGTATGAGCGAGGACGTCGACGAAAACGACACTGGACCTGATGATTCTGGCCTACGGTTTGCCGATCTCGTCTCCGAGCCCGCAGACGTACCAAAGATACGCGAGCGCGTGAAAGCCCTCGCCAAACAAGCACGAGCACGCGGCGAGGATGCCACTGTCGACGACTTTCTGGCGCAATCCCGAAAAAATGACGCGGCCTATATTGCTCCTGTTGATCTCGAAAGGGCCGAGTGGATCGCCCGGCTATACGACGCCGAAGGTCGACCAGAGACCCACCCACGGAACTTTCACTATCAAATCTTGGGCAAGGGCTACGAGCGACGAAACGGCGAACCTTACACGGCCTCGAACTCCTCGTGGACCGAACTCAAAGAGGCGTTCAAGTGGGCGCGGATCATCGGCCTCGTGGATTCAGCGCGGATCGAAGACGCTGCCAACCCCGACCCAAAGCCCACGGCATTCGACGACGTCGACCGTCCACTCCCAAAGTCTGGCGAACGAACAACCGAAGGTGCGTCGTTCGGGATTGACGTCGACGACGGCTTCCGATCGGCTTCAATCCCCCAAGAGATTGAGTTGGCAACTACGCTGTTCGACGACGCCGAGGAGTTCATCGAGACGGCCGCCCAGATGATCTCCCGGCAGGCCTTCGAGCGGATCTACTTCGACGCTACTGCCGAACAGCGGTACTACATCGAGATTTGGTCTGAAAAGTCGGGTGTTATTCCCGAGGATCTGGCCGCCGAGTATGGTGCGACCATCCGAGAGTCGGGCAAGGGTGAGTTCTCACTGAGTATGTGCGAAAAGGCAGTCGACATCGCCGACAAGCGTGATCAGGATCTTGCACTGTTGATCGTCTCTGATCACGACCCCAAGGGGATGGACATGCCAATCAGTAGTAGTCGGAAATGTGAGGTGTTAGGTGCGATACACGGCGTTGAAGTCGAAGTCGTCCAAGCGGCGGTTACAAAAGAACAAGTAGCAGAGTTCGGTATTCCCGGCGACCCAGCCAAGATCCCCGATGGTCTAGAGGAGGGCGTTCGGGGTGCCAAAGGCTACGAGACACAGAAACAGATATTCCGTGAGTACGCTGGTCAGTACCCAGTCGAGATTCAGGCCTTTTCGACGCGCTACCCAGCGGCGTTTGCCGACGAGATCGAACAGTGTCTTCGGCCCTACTACGACGTCGACCTCGGCGATCGGATCAAACAGAACGTTGTCGACGCACGCGAGGAGGCCCGACAGATATTGGTCGACGCATTCGACAGTCGACGTGGTGAGATCGAGACCGCCCTTGCCGATCTCCAGTCGGGGCTCGACGACTACCACGAACGGCTGGCCTCGAATGTGGACGCAGTCGAACAGGGCCTAGAGATGCTAGAAGAACAGGAACAGACCGCCCACGAGGAGGAGGGCCTTAATGAGTTACGCCAGGAGCTCGTCGACCAGATTGAGTCGGTCGACCACCGCGAGATCCTTGCGCAAGTTGATGTTCCACTCCCTGATCCCGAGGTGAGTGGGTCGGATGATCCATTGCTCGACACACGGCGGTCGTTCATGGCCCAACTGCGAGCTTATCGGCGGTTCAACGTCCGGTACGACGACTGATTAGGTGTGTCGACCTCCCATTCTATCCGTTTTACCAATTCTATCTTCCCTATCCTACCGCTGTCGTGCGTTTCCGCTGTCTAATCCGGTTTTGACTGTGTAGCCGAGTCGCTGTCTCGGTGTCGACTGCTTTGGCCGTGGTTGTGTGGCCCCACAGACAACAATAACAAAACGAACACCGTGATGTCCGGCGAGATTTCCGAACTACAGAACTACGCGCGACACTAGTATGTATGCCATACCCGTTCGGGCGTGTGAAACGCGAAACAGAGAGCCAATATCGCGGTACGGCGTCAACTTCAGTCTTGTTTCATGTCCTGAAACGGACTTTGATTTTCGAAACGTCACAGCATCCGGTCTAAGTCCCTCCAGTCAATCTTGAGAGCGTGCTGTCCAACCGCTGTCGACACCCATTCGCCATTTTTCTTATCCAACATTTCCGCGAAGTCCTTTCGATTGGTTCGCCATCGGCCGATGGTTCCTTTCGGGATGCCAGAGGCGTCTGCCAAATCAGCCATCGAAGTCAACTCACCCGGTTCTGCGCGTTCAATCGCCTCGATGACGGTGAACATGTTCTGGCGCGTCTGTCTCACGTTGGAGCCGATTAACCCTTCCAATGATTTCGGAACGTCATACTTGGATAGTATCTGTCTTTTTTCTTGTTCGTTCGCTTCATCAGCACCAGCAAACGAGAGGCTCCGTTCGGTCTTTCGTTGAGTACGTCGCAAACCGAGGTCGCTGGGTATCTCTGTTTCGCGTCTGGCTTCGAGAGCCGCCTCGATGAGTCGACGGTCGATTTTGTCCGGTGGTTCGATGTCACCACGGGCGATCGCCTCTTGGACACCGTCGAATAGATCTTCAACGAGTAGGAACCATTCACCGAGATCCGGCTGGGTGTCGTTTGAGATGTCGACGGGCTTTAGGCGGCCTGTCCGGGCGTTGATATATACTTCACAGTCAGTGTGTTTACGCTTCCACGTCGACAACTTCGAGTGATTCTTAATCACCCGTGCGCCCCAGGCTTCCCCGTAGCGGTCACGCCATGTCTCGTCGCCTAATCCGAGGCCACATCGAGCCCCACGCCACTGGATCGGCCAGTGTGCTTCGCCATTGGTCATTAACATCCCTTGGCCGACTGAGAACTCAGTGAGTTGGTCGCGTTGGCGTGGCGAGAAGTTGTAGGCCCGGTCCAACGTCATGATCTCCTCCTCGCCGAGCTGCAGGAGGATTTTCACCGGCATGTTAGTTCGAACCGGTTTGTACACGTCGTTGAGTTTCTGCGTCGACCCGAGCATGAGGATCCGACGCGACCCGCCCCGCGTGGCGATCTCGTAGATGGTCGACTGGAGGGCTTTGACCTCTTTTTTGTACTTCGAGTTGCCCAACACCGACGGTGCGATATCTTTCAGTTCGCGGATTTCGAGAGCCGCGCGTGGGAGTCGTGGCTGTTCATCCCGCGCTCGGAAGATAAGCCGCAACCAGAGGTTCAAGACAACGAACTTCAGGCCCTCATTCCGAGGTTTCAGGAAGTTACAGTTGAGGACAGCCACTCGGTCTTGATGTGTGAACTCTTCGACGATATCGAGATTCGTCTCCGCGCCGGGATCGGCGATCAGCCCCTCACCAGCGAGCATCAGCAGTGACTCGGCGACTTCTTCGAGGGCGTCATCGGCGTCCATCTCGTATCGGACTTCCCGAACTGATGGGTCTTGTTCGACGGCATCAGCATCGTCGACCAGCGTCGCCCCATCGTCCCCCTCAACAAACTCGTCTTGTTGGAGTTCGGTAACCGTAATCGTCGCTTCGACCTCCTCGCTGTACTCATACAGCAGTTCGACGAGTTGCTCGACGCCCAGCCCCCGGCGTTGGGTTTCTTCGAGAGCCTGTCCGATCCGACGCATGGTGTTGGCGTCGTCGGTCGAGATCCCAGCCAGCCGGAGAATAAGCCGAGGTGTGAGCGTGTCAATCCCGATGGTAAACCTCTCGAAGTTCGACGGTAGTACGTCGGGCACACCGTCAGTGTCGGGCACGTACACCCGCGAGTCGTAGGCCTTCGGCCCCTGATTGAACTGTTCGAGATTATCTTTAATCGGTGGTTCATCGTTCGGGATGGCTGTCATCGGTGTCTCGTTGCGGCCGTCATCGAGACATGAGAACCACTTGTAGCCGTGTTCGTCTTTGAGGTTCCCACAGATATTGACGATCGTACTGTCTTTGCCCTTGCGCGGGAGAGCGACCACCAGAACGTGCTCACAGTCGTCGTGATTGATTAGGACTTCTTCGGCTGTTTCATCGAGCTTTTGGGATTTACCGATGCGTCGACGTCCGATCGGCGTGGGGTCGCCTTTGACTGTCGACTTCGCCCCTGGTAGATCCAGTTTCTCCATTCGAACGGGAATGTAACGCGTGGTGTCGGCATACGAGTAGATATACTGGAGTGCTTTGGCGACCTTGACAGCTGTCTTGAACTCTGCGTTGGTCGGTGGTGTCTTCCCGCCGTCACGGAGTCGCATGTGGTTCCGGAACTGGATCTTAGTCTTGTGTTCTACGTCATCATTCTGTGGTGAGAGAACGGCCGCTAGTCGGTCGTCATGTCGGAGGTAGTAGTGGATGTCGTGAAGTACCTCTTCGGCGTCGAACGGGCTGTCACCGGCCAGTGCGTCGTCTGCTTCTGCGATCAGTTCACGAACGACTGTCTCGATTTCTTGATTGTCGTCTTCGATCCGATCTTTGACTCGCTTGGAGACGCGGCTGTCGACGGCCTCGTCGACTGTACGACTGTCTTCGGGCTGGACGCTGGGGGAGTTGTAGTTGCTACTCATGATGGGTTTTTATGAATGGAAAACTGGTGGTTGGTGAGCTATACGTCCGGTGTGAGGTCGATATCGGGTAGTCGGAAGTCCGGCTCAAAGTCCGGCTGGTAGTCGACCGAGAACTGTGCTTCTGTCTCGGCGACCTCGGTAGACAATGGCCGTGTGCGGAGTCGAACTACTGTCATTGGCTTGCGGTTGCCGTTGGGAGCTTCGACCTGGATCTCATCTTCGATCAGCGCGTAGGGCACGATCTCGCGGTACATATCAGCGACCAGCCGCGGGTCGTATCCTACGCCACCGATTCGCTGTTGATCCTGTCGGACGACACGATCACAGAGTTTGTTTTTCGGGAGTGCCTGGGCGTTGGTCTTGCCCACCGTCTCAATAAGCGAGTCCATAATCTCGGACTTTTCGAGTTCTTCGTAGCCCTTGAGGTTTGGAGAGAACTGCGTGAGGTTTCGCCAAAACTTCTCTTGAATCGTTGGTGGGACTGGCTTACCCTCAACATGGGCGTGGGCAACCTCCGAGAGAGTCCATGCAAGACGGATCTCGTCGTAGTCGGCGTAGATCGTCCCACCGCACCACCCCAAGTAGATTTTCGTCTCTGGGAGTTCGACTTTCTTGACCAGTACAGCAATATCGTCATACTGTGGCTGGGCGTCAGGTTGTCGAGTGGCTTTGACGTGCGATCGACGTCGACGGTGGACGAAGACGTACCACAGTGCACCAACCGTAATCGAGACGACCGCAAGCAGTGGGTAGACCCACAGAGCCACCCAGAACTGAACGCCGATCAGCAGGGAGACAAACGTCACCATCGACGGGATGGCGAAATTCCAGAGGATGTCTTCGATGTTCAGCGTTGAGGCTAATTCGAGCCGCTTGCGCCGGGTGTGTTCGTCGGCACTGGTGTTGGCCCGCTCATGAATGACGAGATCCGTTTCGTCAGCCGCTTCCGCAGACTCTTGGGCGGCATCAACGATCTCATCAGTGATTGTCTGCTTGCCCGCGGCTTCGAGATACGAATGATGGGTCTCGAAGGCAGTGATGATACGCTCGGCGGCCGACGTGACCGAATCCGACGGCGAGACAATGAGCGTCGACGTCCCGTCGGCAGTCTTGGCCTCGGCGGCCAGTCGAAGAACCGATTTGACACTAAAACCCGTTATACTGGCAGCGCGTTGGGCATCCCGTCGACGGCGTGTGTAACGGAAGACGGCGATGAACAAGACAGCGACGAGTGCGTAGGTCCACAGCGAGGTGGCAACACCCAAAAGCGCCGTGACGAACCACGACGAGTCACTACCAGTCTCGACACCACTGCCGAGGGTCGCAAAAATCCCGATAGTGGTGACAAGACCTGCAAAGACCATCACTACCGTTCCGATTCGAGTGCCGACTGTATTCGAGGGGCCGAGTAAGAGAAGTTTGAACCAGTCGACGACACGTCTTGGGAGTTGCCTAACCGGGCGGATCGAGCCGAATGACGGCAGTAGCGAGGAGAGTGTAGTCCACTTACGACCAATCCATGCAGCGATCCGTTCTGACCGTGTCGTAGGCACTGTCTCGGCGTCTGTATCGGTCTCGTCGGCCATCAGTATCCACTCTCCGCGTTCTGTACGTCTTCAAGTAGTACCTCAACATCATCGCGTGTCTCGCCGTAGATATGGCCGAGACCATACTTCGATTCGATCCGCCGCAGTGCCGCCCGAATCCCCGACAAAGCCTCTTCTGGACCCGATAGCCGGTTCGTTGAGAAGGATTCGGCAAGCCAACTGTCGTGGATGTTCTCAGCGTTGATCTGGGAGATGGCCGACGTTGGTTCACCACCGTCGGTAAGGGCCTCTTTGTCGACTGACTTTGGGCCATCCCGAGCGAGGTTAGCGAGCTGCTGGATCGTGTGCACATCGAAGGCATCCCGCCAGTAGACTTCCTGTTGGTCGTTGATCTCTGGAAGTTCCGAGATTCGTTCTTCATTGGCCGTCTCGGTATGCTGTTGGTAGACTGCAACGAGTTGCTGCTGTTTTCGTTTGGTCTCGCTGGCGGCATTCTCGACAATGTTGAGCCAGCCGCCGTGTGTCGACTCGCGTCTGTAGGCAATCATCACGATCGCCAGTATACCGACCACCCATGCCAGCGGGTTCTGGATGATAAGGATGAACGTTGAGAACAACTGCTGGGCACGCTCGATCAAGAACGATTCGACGAGTTGGACCCGTTCGGTTTTGAACTCGTTGAGATTGAGCAGTCCGTCAGGTGTTGTTGCATAGCCTCGTTCTTCGGCCTCGTCTTGCATTTCGCTGATGAGTTCGCTGTAGGCGGCGTATTCGGTCGAAGCCACGCTTACACTCGTCTGGGTGGCATACAGATCAATCGTCGTCGACGAGCCGTCAGCAAAGAACAACTCGACTTGGAAATACGTCGAGCCCGTCTCAGCGGCGTCATCAGCGTAGTCAATCCGAAGCGTCTGGGATCCTTCGAGAAGGCGGGCTTCGGCCCCCGATTGGGCGACTCGCACGTTCTGGGCTGGTTCCGACAACGAGAAGACGGCGAACGGGCCTGTGGTATTGTACTCTCTGTCGGCTTCGATTGTCCGGGTATCGAGCCAGTCTTCGCCAAATGCGACCGGACTCACACGCAGGCGCTCGGCTGTACCAGGGGCGGTATCGGTAGTTGCGTTGGCCGCCGTTGTGTTGGTTCCATTCGGGGCGTCGTCGACTTGCAGTGGTGGTGTGTGTCCGAGATCAGCAGCCGCCAGTGCCCCCGATGGAACGACTGTGAGTGCAACGAGTGCAACGACTAGCAACCACACCGCGTTTCGTGTGTAATTCATTGTCTTCCTCCGTTTTTCATCGCCTGTTGTGGCGTCTGTCGACCGTCTCCTTGCTCGTTCACAGTGACTCTCGTTTGTCGTGGGTTGGCGTCGTCGTGGTCATCTTGCTCGTTACGGTGGAGAATATCGGCAATCTTGTCGAACTTGTCCAGAACTTTGTCTTCGGCGTTGTACTCGCCCATTTCGAGGCGGTTTCGGAGTTTGTCGAACTCGCGTTCAAGAACCGCGATCGTAGCCTGTGCGCCTTTGAGTCGCTGGTCCATTCGGCGGACGCTTTCTTTCATATTGAGGTAGGTATCGTAGCTCAGTTCAATCGGAGCCGAATAGATGTAATCCGGCTCAACGTTCGGGTTCTGGGTGTCGTTGCGGCTCGATGTGCGTTGGACCCAGACACCATCGTCGACCTCAACCGCATGGTCAGCGATCTGGTGGCGTACGGGCTTACCGGGTGCGCGGTGTGTTCCATCGAGTTGGGCGTCCTCAGCAACGTGTTTGTGTCGTCGGAACAGACCAGCAGTTCGGCGACGGTTGTACTCAGTAACGACCTTGTGACCCTCCGAGTCGGCGTCGATCCCGCTGGTGTCGACGGGGATAACCTCAGTTCGTGTCTCGCCAGAATTGGTCTCGTAGATGTTGTAGAGGTGACCCTCGTTTTTCTGAGCCATGTTCGTGAGAATAATCCCACCGACGACACCGACCAGGGCAATCGCCCCTGTCTGTAGTTGGTCGGCAAATAGGATCTCTGCCGGACTGCCAGTCGACAGTGTTTGGTAAATGAAGATGCCCAGCACGACGAACAGCAAAGCCATCGAGCCGAACATGACTTTGGCGGGCGTCGACAGGCCTTTGGCTCGTGCAGTAATCGGGATTCGTGCCCCACCTTTCGTGTGATTGTCGCCGTTCTGGCCGTCAATATACTCGACAGCATCGGTCTGATCCTCGCGAGTTGTCCGGAAAATGTACCACCCACCAAACAGGACCACAAAGACGACGAGGATGGCAAGTAAGATCGTCTGCCAGTTCATCGTTTTTCCTCTTCGTTGGCGGCCTGGAGGTCGATTTTTGGACCGTCTCCCGAGTCCATCTCACCGAGATCAACGTTGATCTCCCGATAGATCTCGAACCCTTCCACCGCGTGTATGCGGTGGTCGTCATTCCACTCCGAGAGCCACTCTGGGATCCGATGGCATTCGTACAAGCGTGCGAGGTTCCGAATGCCTCGTTTGAACTCAGAAGGTGACTCCGCGTCGACAGCGATCTGTTTGAGCCGTTCTTGTGGGACCGACTGGGTAACGACCGGACAGCCGCCGCCATAGTGCGGGCAACCTTCACAGGCGTCTGGGAACGCTTCGGCCCCATCGTCGACGCCGTCGTGGTTGTACATCTTGTATTCGGCTTCGATGGCCGCGAGTTTCGATTCGATATGCTCGTCGACCGTCCCGGCTGGGATCTCGAATGACGCTTGGATCCACTCGACTGTACGGTGTTTCAACGCCGCGTCATCGATATACATCAGGCGATCTTGCAGCTCACCGCGAAGCCAGTCGATACTGCGATTGCCGTAGTTGGATAGTGATTCATCTCGTTTGTTTGAGTGTGTCTGTGTACTCATTGGTCAGGGAGAACGTCTGAGTCGATTGGTGGGAGGTCGAGACTGTCAGGCGAATAATCGGGCGGTGTGATGACGATCGCCTCGTCGACAACGCGGACGACATACTCGTCATCTGGGCACATCGGAAACTGCGAGTCAGAGGCTGTGGCGACATCGATGTAGAACTGTAAGGCTCGGTTGATGCCATTAGCTCGGCCAGTACATTGCAGTCCCATTTATCGATCTCCTGTATTCTGTGAGCGATTCAACTCTCGGAAGCGTCGATACTGTAACATAGAACGTCTTTACTGCCGTTTGAATAGTATTTGAAGCATTTTCAAAATCATCTCAGAAAAATTATGTCACTGGTCACTTTGACCCCGCAAGCCACGTTCGAGCACTGGCTGTGCGTTCTTCTTTGTAGCGTTGATAGTTGCCAGCAGCGAAGTAGAAACCCAGCATGACAATAATAACGCCACCGAGTGTGAATCCACCGACGATCATGAAGATGCCAGCGACCATCCAGAACGTGCTTGTTGCCGTCCCAAAGGCCGCCCAGATAGCAACTGATGGGCCGCCAGCCGATGTCGACAGGAGCTTCCCGAGTGCAATCCCGACACCGACGGGGATCAGGACCATGAGGGCCGTGTTCAGTGCGCTCATTTTCGGTCCCTCCGATTGCCGTCTTGTCGGAGCCCATCGCGGAATTTCTGGCTAGCCTTCGCGCGACCAACACCGCTCTGTCGCTGTTTCATGAGATCTCCGACAAAGGGGAGGCCATACCGCCCGCCAAGAATCACGAAGGCGATGATGCCTGCGATAATGAACCCACCCGGATTGGCTAACGAGATCAATAGCACACCGATAGCGACTGCCCACAGGAACGTGTCGACTTTACCATTCATAGTATTCCTCCGAAATCCGTCGTGTCACGCAAACTCGCCATGAACGAGGCGACATCGTAGTCAATTTTGTCTCGAACCGTCGGTTCGGCAACAAACTGAACGGTCGCTGCTTCGTTGAACGTGATTTGAATACCGGTGGTCTTGTCGTTCTCGTCGGTTAGTGAGCGATAGAACACAGGTGATCCAGACCCCTCACTTAGTGGAGTCTGACCGCTGTCACCATCTCTGAGTTGGTAGGTTGCGTGCCAGTTCTCGACTGTCTTCGAGCTATTCGGATCATCGAGATTGACGGTTAGCATCTCACCAGCCTCGCCCGAAAGCTCGTAGTTTCGACTCTCCAGTTTCGAGCCGATATTCAGGCCGTCTGCCAGCCGATCGCGGAGCGTGTCGGTGGCTTGATCAGCTTCTGAGGTCCACGACAGTGACTCGACCCGGAGTTTCGACGGGGCGAATAGCGCAGTCGTATCGGCTGGGAGTGTGACAGTGATCGTGGTGTACGTCTCATCAGCTTCAAAGTCGTGAGTCGCTTCCCACGTCGCATCGAGGCTACTGTTGGCCGCCGAGACCGTCCCGAGCGTCGACGGTGTCACGACCTCTTCGGCGAGCTGCATCTCGAAGCCCACACAGTAGGAGTTTGGATTTTCTAAGGCCGCACGAACGAATCCATTGCCTTGTGAGACTGCCGCCAGCGTGTTTTGCTTGGTCACTTCGACTCGCTCACTGCTGTTTACTCGGTCGACGAGTGATTGGTCGGTACGGAACTCGTCGTAGGTGACGGTGAGTTCCGGGCTACACTGCTGTTGGTCTGTTTGGGCGGCGGCTGGGCCCGAGAGCACTGCGGGCGGGATGAGTCCCACCACAAGCAGCGCAGTCAGTAGGGCCGCCGCTCGGCGTTGTGTGAGTAGTTTGTATCGAGACATGGTTAGCGTCGGAGTCGGCGGCTGAGTGAAGCGAGGGCGGTTGTGGTTCGATCCCACCACCGTTCGCCTACTTCACCGGTCATGAGGTCGGTCGTAAACTGATCAATCCGGTCAGCGGGTAGAGCACCTTTGAGCAGGAAAAACAGGACAAAGGTGCCGAGCGCCACGAAGATCACAGATGAGGACGTGGCTGTCACGACGGCTGTCATGCCGAGTATGACGACGAACAGCGTGATCGAGACCCCACGGAAGGTGAGTCGACCACCGGATCGAAGCCAGCCGCGGGGGTCGGGCGTCGGAAGTAGATCATCGAGGCCCATCTATATCGGCCCCTTCTCGTCGGCCAGCGGCCAGAGTCGGTCGATTGTTGGATGCAATCGTGCGGCCCCCAGTATGAACGGGAAGATCATGATCGGTGCGAACCACGTCAGCGTCCCGATCGAGACGAGAATCATCGCGACGGCGAGAACGATACTCGCGGTCATCTGTTCGTAGGGAGTCGACCGCCAGCCGGCGGCCCGTGGGAACTGGAGTTTGATCCAGTTGAACGTGTTCCAGAACCGCGTCCAGAGCCACGGTGGAATTACGTCTTCGGGCGAGGCCGCCGCGAGGACGGCCCATATATTCGAGAGCCACTGGCGCGTAGAGGTAGAGAGGTATGCGAGGCCATTCCGAAGACGGCCCACTACTCATCACCACCGTCTTGGCTATTGTCCTCGAAGCCGTCGTAGTCGTCCTGCAAGAGCGTCGATTGGAACTGGTTGCCGAAGATCCCACCATACTGGGCGGCCATCCGCGAGATGTACTGGCCATCCCCTTTGACTGATTCGCCCGTGTCGACGTAATTCTCAATGAAGTAGCCGACCTCCTCATTGAGATTCTGGGCGAGCTGGCCCGTGAACCGGTGTTGGTGGTCGACCGTCGTGTTCGCTGGTTGGCTTGCGGTCGCATTCACGATATCGTACTGATCAGTAGTTGTGTTGTAGGTCGCTTCGATGTAGAAGGTCGACTGTTTATCCTCGGATTCATCGGCCAGTCGGACGGCGTGGATCTGTGTTTCATCAAGACTCGTCTGTTCGGTGAGGTATGTCCCAATCGAGTCGGCGTTGTCGTTGAGCGTGGTGATCGTCTCGTTGCGTTCGGTAGCGAGATCGTTTGTCTCACCACTGCCAGTGATCTTCCCGGTTTCGTAGCTGATCCGTTCGCTGAGTCCGTCACCTGCCCCGGCAGTCCAACTGACAAGATTGGTGACGAACGCCTGTGGATCTTCCCACGGAGATACCCGTTCACCGTCTTCGTCAGTGAACAGATCGTCGACGGGGCTTTGCGAGCTTGATGTTTGGGCGGCCACGGGCATCGAGACCGCCGACAAAAATAGCAGTGTTGCGAGGGCGATACTTGTGAGTCTTGTTCGGGTGCGTTTGTTTCGTAGCATGATTATGAATGAAATGGTGGGGAAGAGACGGCTATGTAACAACTACCGGAGAAAAGCCGGCAGCCGTCGGAGAGCCGTCGTGGTTGGGGCCATGACCGATATTTGAGAATCAAACGCCTCGGATCCGGGCGCAAGGCCGTCGACGCGGTATCGAACCGCGACCTACTGAGTCGTAGGAGTCGCCAGTTGAGTCGACGGGTTAATTGAAAAAGCGGTTCAACGGATTAGTTCGGCATCCAGCTCATCCAGCCGGGGAAATCCTCCATGCCGAGTGAGTAGTAGAGAAATTGATAATTCCATCGAAGCGTGGATTCAGCCCACGCCCTTCCCCACGTCAGTTCCTCGTCAAGAACGATTTTCCAGATGAAGTTGAGGCTCGCCCAGACAATCGCAATCGTGAATCCGACCGTGAGTGTCGTCCAACTGAGGACGAACAACCAGATCAGGAACGCCCCGGCCTGATAGAGCGCGTCAGTTCGGTTTTTGCCGAGTGATTCAGTGGCAGGCATCGGCTTACTCCTCGCCAGCGGTCAGTCGACGGCCACCGAGACCGACAACAGGGATGAGTCCGAATACAAGAGACTCAATTCCGAGCGAGATCCCGAGGCCTTTGAAGCCGAACGCTGAGAAGGCTTCGCTGAGTCCGAGTTCAGCAACCGAGTAGGCATCGAACAGGCTCTGGGAGGTGACCGAATCACCGAGGTCGCCAGCTTTCGTGTTCGTCGACATGACGGTGATCGAATCCGAATCCGAGACGTTCTCGCCGAGAGTGAGTGTCAGCGAGTCGGTCCCGCTCGATTTGTAGACACCGTAACTGCTGGCATCAGCGACGAGGTCCGTGTTGGCCGCACTGTCGAAGGTTGGCGCAACACTGTCGTCGACGGTCGTCGTCTGGGTTAGGATCAGATCCTCGCTTTCGCTGTCGTCGGAGACCGATTCAGCGTACGCATCGGCCATATCACCGTTCATGTAAACGGTTACTGTGGTGTTGTCACCATCAACAGCAAGGTCGTCATCGAGAGTGTACTGCGTGGTCGTCTCGGCACCACGGAGGTACTTGTCGATGGTGCTAGGTTCAACGTCTTCGGTCGAGACTGCGCCACCGCGGTCGTCGTTATCAAGATTGTCGTCAGTGATGTACAGGACCGTTCGATCGCCAGTCGCATTGAGCGTGGCGTCGATCGACATGCTGGCCGTTCCAGCGGTGTCGCTCCCGTCGGTGTACTCGTAGGTCACGTCGATTGTGATTGGCGTCTCGCCGTTGGCTTCGACAGGGACGGTTTCGAGCGAGTTGTGTGAGATGTTGAACGTGTGCACGTCCGAATCAGGCGTGGCGTCGTCAGTGGTGTCGACACTCTCTTCGATCGAGTACTCCTCGTCGAGATCATCCAGTGTGAGATGCGTCTCGTTTTCAGCCGAGAGCTCGATCGTCAGTGCATCGGTTGTGTTCGCTTCGGGTGTTTTCAGTTCGAGGATGCTGTGGGCATCGCCACTGGCGTTGAAGCCGTCGACAGTGCTATTGTCGACCAGATCTGATCCGGCGACGTTGACATCAGTATCGGAGGTCGTTTCGAGTGCAGCAGCCGCGCCACTCATCGCCCCAAGGGAGACGACAGCGACGAGCAGTAGGGTCAGTACGCGTGTGAAGTTGTTACTCATTATGTTGTGTTGTATGTTGAATGTCAGAATCGGTTGCAGGTTGGTTAGAGATCGGTACGCCAGTCGACGCGATCGTGGGTGGCGGTGGGACCCCTCCGCCCGAATATCTGATATTCGGTTTGTGGTGGGCCATGATGATTACGCGCCTCCGCCCCGGAGTCGCTCCCACAGGCTATCGAAGTTGAACCAACTCGGCTGCTCGTCGGTGTTGCTGCCACCGAAGATTCGCTCGAACCAACTGAGTTCGGCTTCCTCTACCGTCTCGTTGGCTACAGTGTCGTTCTCGGTTGGTTTGTCGGGATAGCTCCAGTAGGGTTCTGGCTCTGGCTTGGGTTCTGGGTCGGGTGTGGGTTCGGTTGTGTCGACGTAATCCGAGCCGTACCACGATGCAAGGACTGTGCCGTCGTCGGCTTCGAGTGTGGCTGAGTGATACTCGCTAATCTGTTGGCCAGTGTCGAATACCGCCTCAACGTGGTAGGTTCCTGTCTGGTTGGTGGTCTTGATCAGCTCGCCAGCCGGGAACTCAGTGGCGCTCGTGTTGCCGTTGAGATGCACTCGGAGTTCGGTACCGTTGGCGACAGTTGCCGAGAGTGGTGTTCCCACGCCCGTCGACTGGTTGGCGATCTCGCCGTCAGCCGTGGGTGTCGTTGAGTCGAGCGTCGTGTACGTACCATCTGAGTTGGCTTCAACGAGTGCGATTGTTTGGTTTCCGGCACTGGTACCGTCGACGTACGTTGCGTCACCGTACAGTTCGATCGTGTGTGTCGAGCCGTGATCGGCGGCTACGGTGCCAGCGAAGACACTTCCAACGAGGAGGGCGACTGCGAGTGCTATTGCTACTCTGTGGTGTGTTGATGTCATGTTTTGAATTAGTTGTCAGAAATATGAATTGCTATACTGCAAGACCAGTTAGAAACTCCAATAATCTCTAAGTGAATTTCCTAATTGCTCTCTTTGAGCTGCATCGTAGTATTGGTCATAATGTAACACATGAGAGACAAACGCTCTTGCTTGGGATCTGCTCGCATTATCGTGTTGTCCGACGTTGAATGCTGTCGGGCTATTAGGATAGCCATAGTTTGTTATGGTTGTCTGGTCAGCAGTATCAAGCCATAACGTGACATCTGTTCCGTCGTATGCGCTAATGAGGATGTGCGCGTTCGTGTCTGGAGTTCCGAGCTCGTTGTTTGGTTCTCCCCAATGAGACTGGCGATATGCTGACCGGCTGGGTGCGACCGCATGTAAATTCCCATCTCCTCGCTCTCCGTTCTGAGCGATTATCTCTGCGTCTCCATGTCCGGGATAACTCCCAGTGAGCGCGAACACCGTCGCAAATGTGTACTCATTGTTAGTTCCTAACCTTGCCCCACTCACATCTCTATGGCCGTCACCGCTGCCATCGTATTCAAAAGCTGGCAAACCATTGACGGCAGATGAGCGAAACGTTGGCCCACCGAGCGTTGTAAGATCTTTAGACCCTTTTGTGTCAATGAAATTTCCCGAGTTACCATCTGTCAATGATTGCTGTTGTGCGTCCCAGTTGTGCAAGAGGCCACCGTCAGGTATCCCAGATCCGTAGTCGACGCTTCGGCCAGTCGTGGTCACCGCTCGGCTCGAAGTTGGCACCGCTCGTTTCATTTTAGACCACTACCGCACCGAACTCTGAGCCGACACCATCACCGTCGGTGTCGATGGCGGTCCCAGTCCCGTTGAATGCCTGGAGTTTCACGATCTTGGTGCTACTGCCGGTGTTCTCATAGGAGGCGACTGGCGTGTCAGTCGACTTTGTGAGTGCGGTCTCCTCGCTCGCGACGACGGTATCGGTACCGTCGAGGAGTCGGACTTCGAGGCCCGTTGGGACCGATCCGTCGGCAACCTTCCGAGCCCCCCATTTGTAAACTTCGAGTGTCTCACCGGGTGCGAGCGCATAACTGAACTCGATCGCGTCTTGATCTCCCAGGGCTGCTGTAGTCGCACTGTCGGGGTTGTGGACAGCGATCTCAGCTAACGAGAGTCCGCCGCCTGAGGATGTCGACGAGGTTTCGACTGTTCCATCGGGATTGATGACGCGACCATTGACTGAGAGTGGTTGTGTCGCTTCGTTATCTTCGCTGGTGTCTGCTGCGTAGATTAGTGGTGTATTGTCTTCTGCCATTGTTATGATTTGAGTTGTATTGTATCGTTATCCAAGCAAGTCGGCTTGGATGGTTTCGAGTCTGCTAGCGTTGATTTTCAGTTCGATGTCCGTTGCGTCTGGCGAGTCGACGCCAACCTCGTAGACGAGGGCTACGCCGTCTCGCACGTACCAATTGCCGTAGGAACTCGACCCTTCATCGAGATGGTCGACGGCCTCACCGCCAGCCCGAACGATTGTGCCATCGGGGCCTGCGCTGTCGATAGCATCAACCACAAGTGGTTGGTCGGCGATGACGACCTCTTCGCCGCGGGCGTAGCTCGACAATGGCTCGCTTGTACGGAAGGTATAGACCAATGGTTCGCTCCCACTGATCCTGGCGAGAACACGCTTCAAGAAGGAGATTCCTTCTTTCGAGATGACCCGGACCGTACCAGTGATCTGTGGGCCGGTCGTGAGTGCGCCACCGCCACCATCGCCGCCAGCAGTAAACGAGCCAACGACGCTGTCGTTGATCTCGACGAAGTATTCTGAGCCGACGGGAAGATACTGGGCCACCATATCGTCGATGCCGATTTGGATGCCGCGTGGCGATTCTTCGAGCTCGAAGGTGGCAACACTGCGTGTTGTGTCGTCATCGCTCTCTTGTGCTGTACTGACGCCTGTCGAGGCGACACTTGCCCCGACGAGCGACCCCGCTGCGAGGAGTGCATTGCGCCGGGTGATCGCGTGATCGTCGTCTGTTGTGGATGCTGCAAGCAGTGGCAGACCCGCTGCTCCAACCCCCATCTGTGTTTGCGAGACACCCGCAGTTGTGTCTAAAAACGGGAGTGAGTACCGATCTAGCGCCTCGAACTGAAGGTCGTTGATGACGATCGTCGTCGACTCGTATGGCGCGATTCTGAGTGGGCCGAACCCCACGCCCCACCCACCAGCACGAGAGAGTGGTACTGTCCCATTTTTGACGATGATGTTTGCCTCGCCAGCAGAGATGCCGACGGCTGCCTGTGCTGCTTCTCTAATCTTGATTACTGACATGTGTGTCTCATTAGTCCTCTATTCTCAGTTGATCTGAGTCGCGTGCGCCGCCGAGACCGATCTTGATCCACAGTGGCGCGAGTTGCCGATCTATTGTATCGTCGGCCCACCAAGTGTCGCGTTCGAGCATCACGAACGGATTCTCGATAGCTGGACCGTGTGATTTGTCATAAAAGCCGTTATCTTTCCATGCGTCCCGTACCTCCAGCCAGTTGTCGACCGTCGCAACTGACTCCAAGAATGTTCCGCGATCGTCGGGTGGTGGCACTGTTTTGTAGTGGTGCCACGGGTCGACAATGTCGAGATGGACGTGCGACTCAACGCCACTGAGGCGGTCTTGGGTCCACACCGTGTCGTCGGTGTCGGCGTCGATCTCCAGTGCGAAGTGGTGGTATCCGGTGGTGACGACGCGATCTGGCGTACCGTCGTCTCGTGAAAAAACGATTACAGGCTCGTGATCCCTAAAATGTCCATCAGGACCCCCTGAAAGTAATTGGCTGATCGTTCCGAGTGAGTCGCTTGCAGAACTTTGAAAAGAATATCTTAGCCAGTAATAATAGGCTGACAGGTCGTGTTTGGTCGACTCTGCTTTGAAGCCATAAATACCGACTAACTGTTGTCTTGTATCTCGACTCGTCACGAACTGTGGCTGGTAGGCTTCGATCTCTGCTTGGTCGTACGAGTAGGTGATGTGGTCGGGTTTGTACTGCCACTCTGAGGTGTCGACCTGTGCCGATGTCGGCCCACTCAGTACCGTCGACACACCGAGTGTGGTACCGATACCGGCGGCTCTCAAGAATTGTCTGCGTGTTTGTTGCATGAATGGATCACCTAAGCCAAGAACCGCGCGAGAAAGCCGCCCTGTTGGCGACTCAAGCCGCTGTAGGCTTCGTTACGTGCAAACGCGTCGTCAGCCATCTCTTCTGTTTGGTCGGCTGTCTCAGTCTCAGTGACTGCAGCGTCAGCGTTGACCATCCCCGCACCAACCTCGTTGACACCTGCCTTTGGGATGGGTCGGGCGTGGTCTCGCAGTCGACTTCGGACAGCCTCGAACGTATCGAGCGAGCTGTCGGAAGCCAACAGCAGGCCGGTGACGCCCGCGACAATTGGGGCGGCCATGCTGGTTCCCGAGAGTGTGCGCTCGGTCGTAGAACCGTTTGTTTGGCCGACTAATGCCTGGATTTTCATACCGGGAGCGGCCACGTCTGGTTCAGCGCCGTTGGTCGCTCCCTCCGAGAGATCGGTGGTGCCGGGGTGTGGGCCGATATTGCTAAAGTAGGCGCTTTTGACGTCGACTACGGGTTGGCCGGTCGTTGCTCCAACGCCGATCGCGAACTCCGAAGAGGCGGGCGTAGCAACCCACCGTGTTCCTTGCCGGTCGTTCCCAGCGGCGGCCACCGGGATCGAGCCTTGTTCAACCGCGTGTTCGAGGGCTTTGTTGATGTCCGCACCGTACTGTGGCGACCCGAGAGACATGCAGATGACGTCGACGTCCTGCTCGGCTGCATACCGAATCCCATTGGCGATATTGCTCATGGTCCCACCGCCATCGTCTCCAAGGGCTTTGACCACCAGTAGGTTCGCCGCCGATAGCAAGCCCTGGTAGGTTGCGTCTGTGGGGTTCCCCAGGATTTGTGAGGCCACGAACGACCCGTGACCGTTACCATCCTCGATGGCCGAGAGTCCGTCTTCGACGACTGTCTCGTCGGTGATCATCGACTTTGAGGTACCCAAGAGGCGTGGGGAATACGACTCACCCTCGACCCGATCGCCCAAGATGTTGCCATCTCCCGCGTTGAATCCCGTGTCGACGACGGCCACCGTGATCGTTGAGGAGTCTATTGAGTCGACAGTCGAACTGTCGGCTCCAACAACAGTTCGAACCTGTTGGGGTGTGACTGGCTCGGCATCACCATCAAGAGCCACCCCAGCCGTCGACGGGAGTGTCGAGAGCGTGCCAACCAGTCGACGTTGCCATTCGCCAAGCCCGAGACCACTGCCTTCGAGTCGGGTTGCGAGATTCGAGACTGGCTCGGCATAGCTGGCAGCAATGTTGATGTCGACCAGCTCGACATAGCCTCTCGACGCAAGCGAGCTGATGTCTCCTGGCGGGGCAATGACGGTCGCCGCATTGCTCGGTTGATGCTCGCTCAGTAGCTTTCGGTCGTCGGATTCCGAGAGCCACGTCGTCAGTGAGTCACGTTTGCCCTCGCTGTAGATGACCGGCCACGACGGATTGCGGGCGGTACCGTGCTCGATGGCGAGATCGGCGGCTGTCCCGCCGCCAAAGGCGTCGTAGGTTGTGGCTAGCTCGCTCATGGCCGTAGGATCGCTAAATGGCAGTGAGACAGAGGCCAGTGGCGTCAGTGACGCGGCCACACCCGTCGTGAGCCCACCAAGATACTGTCGACGTGTTTGGGTTCGCGTGGGCGTGCGTGTGTCCGTACTGTCGTCGTTGGTGTTGGTCATGCTGTTGCCTCCAGGCCGCCAGTACTCGGTGTGAGCCCCGTGGTTGCAGTCATTGCAATTGGTTCGACAATGGTCGTCGTGAGGATCCCGTCAATGTCTATCGGTGAGTTGACGCGAATCCAGTGACGGATGTTGTCGAGCAGATCTGGCTCGCGGTTCACACTCACATCGACCACACCATCGGCATCGGTGTATGTCTGGATGAGTCGACGCGAGTCGTCGTTCTGATCGGGTTGGGCGATCTCCCCGTAGCGCGTCGTTCCGTCGACAGTGACCGGCTCGTTGCCGTTACGGTAGGCGATGCTGTCTTCGGTCCACTTGTCTTCGTGGACGACAACCCCCATGTGCTCGCGGACCTGTGTTTGGGAGTCGCCCCGAAGCACGGCCAACGAGACCTCGGTCTCACTGCTGGTTTGGACAGCCCCTGGTTTCAGGTGGACTTCCGAAGGCGTCCGGGCGTCCCCTGGGAGGATGCCTGCGAGCTCAAGATTATTTCCGTCAGGTTCCTCGATCAAGACATTCGCAAAGCCGTCACCAGCGAGGCCGAACGGGCCACCAACCGAGCGTTCCATGCGGATCGTCGGTGGCGTCGACAGGCTGGTTTCGCCTGCCCGGATGGCTATCGATTTACTGAATCGATCTCCCGTGCGTGAGTCATAGAGTAGTCTGATTCGGTAGGTTCCAGCGCCCTCTGTGAGGAAGCGTGCCTTTTCGCCGTTGCGTCGAACGTTGAGCAAGTTTCCGTCTGGGTCGTAGACGTCGACCGAGTGGAGCGATTGGTAGCCTGCGTCGGCGCGTGGCCGCAGTTGGACCGAGACCCACTGATTAGGGCCAGGGCGTGTCGTTGAGATGTCGACGGCGTCGATTTGCGGAATGTCGCCACCGAATGCTGGATTCTCGATCGGAATGCGCTGTTCGTCACGACCATCCTCGTTGCTGGTTCGAACAACGATATCGGCTATCGATCGTCCGTTGGCTTTGATCGACAGTGGGTAGTTCTCGATTTTGACGACATCCTGGCCGAGGATCGGCTGGTCGACGCTGAAGTACCGTTTGTCCATGACGTCGACACTCCCGTCGTCCCATTCGATTTCGACCGCAATGTTCGATTGGTCGATGTTGTTTGGGATTGGGATTGTCATACTGAAGCCATCTCCCGGTGGTTCAGGCAGCTCTGGAATTTCCGGTTGGTCTGGTGCATCTGGCACTTCGGGTGGTGATTCGATTGCCTCAGTTGCAGCATTGATCTCCTCGTAGAGTGCTGCTTGATCCAACGATTCGATATCTGAGTCATCTGGGAGCCGGTCGAACTGTGAGTTGTCGAGATAGGCTTCGGCGATGTTCGCTTCCTCGATTACGTCGACAAGTTCGATGAGATAAGATTTGAGTTGACTGAGATCAGGTGGTTCGGGTAGTTCCGGCGGCTCCGGAGGTTCCGGTGGTTCTGGGAGTGGTGGCAATGCCTGAATAGCAGCTCGTGCGGCTTCGAGCTCCTGTATCAAGACTTCCTCATTCATTGCGTCGATTTGTTCGCGGTCTGGAATCGAATCAAATCGTGATTCTTCGAGATACGCATTAATCATCGTATCCGAGCCTGCTACCGTCCGAAGCAGGCTTTCGAGCCGGTCGCGGAATGGATCGAGACTCGGTGGCTCAGGCGGTTCGGGCGGTGTGACCACGTTATCCAGAAGCGCCTTGTTTGCGGCGTCGATCTCCTCGATAAGTTCAGTTCGATCGAGGCTTTCGACAGTACTCCGATCAGGGATCTCGTCGAACTGTGAGTTGTCGAGGTAGGCATTTTGGACCCCTTGATCTTCGATCAGTGAGAGCAGTTCGATCAGGTGTTCGATAAGCTCGATGGGCTCGATTGGATCCGGCGGCTCTGGGATCACGATCGGTGGATTTGGATCATACGACAGCGCCGCGTAGGCGGCCGATATCTCGTCGCTGAGTTCTTTTCGGCTGAGATCCCGGATGTCGTCTTCATCTGGAAGTGAGCTGAACTGTGAGTTGTCGAGGTAGTAATTGAGTTGGTCGCTGTTAGCTGCACTTTCGAGTCGGTCGACAAGATCGAGGATCAATTTTTGGAGGTCCTTGAGTGGATCCTCTGGAGGGTTGATTGGTAGATCTGGGAGTTCTGGGAGAATATCCTCTAACTCACAGACCTCCGCTGGTAAGCCTAATGACTCACAGTTTTCGAGGATATCAGTCGAGATGCGAGTGGTTTCGATTTCAACGCCCGATGTTGGGGCTATGGTTTGCTGTGGTGAGGTGGTAATATAAATCGTTGTTTGTAGATCTTCTTTACTGTCGATCTGATTTCGGAGTTGCGTAATAGGGTCTGTGTCTGACTCTAAATCAATCGGGAAATCTCCTTTGCTTGCTTGTAAAATGGCTTTTTTGACATTAGGATTGACTTCAATCGTGAACTCACCATTTTCGTCAGCAGTCGTGGTATAGTGCCCAAGCGTTCCGTCTTGAATTTTGTCTTGGATATCTTTCGCGAAGTCGGAAAATTCCCCCGAGCCATCTCGGAGATCCTTTTGGATCATTCGAAGGAGGCTCTCAGGCGTTCCGTCGGGTGTGATCGCTATTGGGTACGAGGCCGGCGACCCTTCGACAGACAGCCGATAGAAGCCTACCGGCATCGCGTCGACTTCGACTTTTCCTGGTTGGGTCGGTGCGGGCGCAAAGTAGGTATCATCGGCGGTGGTGTCAAACGTTTCTGGATCACCCACGGGCTGGCCCACATAGTCAATCTCTTGGATTGTGATTGTCTTACCTGGTTCAGCTCGCCCAGGCCAGGTATTGTAGATCGAGTTAAAACCATCACCGATGCCACCCGCGGATGGGTCCCACGCTGAGAGGACAAATGGCTCACCTGCTTCGTAGACGACTTGCGGTACAGAGACGTCGACATTGTCTGTCCAACCCGTTAAGCCCCAATCTTCTCTGGTATGTAGCAGCGGGTACGTGGCGTCGGCTTCAACAGTGAAATCATCAAAGTTGAGATTTTCATCGAAGTTCGGTGGTTCGGCTGCAGTGAGATTGTCGAGGATGTCTTCGACGGTTGTATTAGTTGGTACATTTGGAACGCCGTAGGCCTCCACTTGTGCACCTGGGACCGGATTATTGTCTTGGTCGACGACTTGCCCAGAAATTGAATTGGAAATGTTTAGCGTGTGGGTGTAAATATTGATACTTCCAGTCCCGGTAATGACATGCTCATTAGTCAATTCAACTGAATTGAATGTATATCGATTACCACTGCTAGCAATTACATGTGAGTTATCTGTGTCTTTGTTATAGACTTGTATTTTACTGCCTTCACCACCAACAGGATCATCATATGCAACAACCCTTGCAGCAAAGCCATCTTGAATATCTGCATCTAAAGTGTTTGATGAAACATCTCCGAATGGATTTTCCATTGAAATACGATCAATAGTTTCCATGGAAGATAAATCTGTGATTCTTATGGAGGGGGATAGACCTGAAGAATACGCCTTTCCATCAAAAACCTCCATATACTGACCATTATCACCCACATTAAGAGGCCCACCAGTTAATTCTCCAGTATTAGAATACGTTTCTAAATCTTGATTGTACTGACCATAATTTACCACTTCATATTCACCATCAGTACCGACCTGCCTTAGATAAGTCAGTGATTTACTCCAACGGATGTCCCATGTAGAAGTGTCATAGGAATATGCAGTGTTCTCTCCATTTAGCATCAAAATCCCACTTTCAGCAGAAATAGTTATGCCACTTTCTTGTGTTACTTGGGTAGAGGCCCCATTTTCTGAATCTATTTCGAATACCCCTGTCCCACTAACTGAAGCATATAATTGTTCTTCCGTATCGTCATGTGTTATTGAATTAACACCGCTACCAAAATTAGTCGACCACAACTTCTCATTCGAATTTAAATCGTATGCGAGAATTTCACCACCACTTGATGCTGCATATACGACATTGCCCACATGTTGTATATCATTTACAGACCCACTCATAGAAACTGAATCAATACTACTGAATTCTGGATCAGAATCAGCAGCTGATGCAGTACCTACTGAAATTGGCATACTCACAATCCCCAGCGTACCAGTGACAATCAACAGCGACAACGCGATCGCTCGCCACTGCTTGCTATTCAAAAAACGCATGAATTATCGTCTAACCTTGTCGACGACTTTCGCCATGATGTCGACATCCCGGAAGCCGTTTTGGTGTGTGTTCTTCTTCAGCCCACGAGCCAGATTCAGACACTCGTCGACTTCCCGTTCGGAGATCCCGAACTCGCTGCGAGCGGCTACGCCGCGCAGCCACTGCTCGATGACGATCATAAGGTCTTCGAGCGGTCGGTCTTGAATCAGGACGCGTGTAGTTTCGTTGCCGCTGATGTAGCCCGTTAGTGCATTGTAGCGTTTGCGGTGCCGTTCGGTTCCAGACTCACCAACTACCGATGAGTTAGGGTCGTGGTTCCCGAGCCGAATCGCCGGATCGGTGAGCTCGATGGCTTCGTTTTGGTGGTGGATGGCATGATTGCGTTCGAAATCATCTTCCTGACCGAGA
>Ga0207995_100162_pt1 | contig 28463 bp, 34 predicted proteins | sample AntDeeMetag022AM_FD_184759 | JGI IMG/M metagenome (GOLD analysis project Ga0207995, IMG submission 184759) | Saline lake microbial communities from Deep Lake, Antarctica - Antarctic Deep Lake Metagenome 022AM (SPAdes) (version 2) | ecosystem: Environmental > Aquatic > Non-marine Saline and... | reverse complement strand
TGCTGGCGACATCGCGCCAGCAGGGACGCAATCCCTACGAGAAGCTCAAGCGCATTGTCCGAGACAACGAGATGATTTCACGGACTCACGCTGTGCCATCCGTCGAGTCCTCGGGGTAAACACATACATATATTATATCAAATCAATACAGAATCGTCCGATTGAGGGGATAGACATTTTTGAGTGGACTATAAATTGGGAACCGAATGGAAAGGTCCCGTCGACAGTTTCTGACTAAATCTGGTGCTGTCATCGGAGGGTCATATCTCCGTGGAACGGGTAGAGTCCAAGGAGCAGGCTCTCAAAGCGATCTGCCAACACCCCAACCTCCAGATGGCAAGACTCTTGATATAGTATACTCAGAAGCATATGGCGAACTTGTGCTGTCGTCCGAGCGTCGTTACTGGGCGTTTGAGATTGATGGCGGGTGGGACGAACCTATGCTGATTGAGTACGAGGTCAACCCGAACGAGGGATTCGATACGCCGGACGTCTTGATATTTGATGAGGACGATTTCAGGGAGTACAAGACGAAGGTCGGTCGGTTCCCGATTGTAGATGGACCGCTTCTAACGGATAATACGTACTCGCTGGGACCGTTAGGGGAGATCTCTTTGCCGACAAAAACCCACCGCGAGAATATACACTTAGATAATATTCCAAAGTGGAGAGATAGCCTTCTGGATTGGGGAGAAGGGTCTCCTCAAGTAGATATGTATGCTCTGGAGTGTTTAACCCGGGAATCGTCCAGTGAGTTGACGGAGTCGCATATGGTGGAGCCAGGTGATTACTTTGTCGTATTCGACTGGACGGATGATGTACTGGAATCTACTTCGGAGGACAGGGTGTCGATAGATGTCTCTGTTCGAGCGGTCAATCCTGCGTTGGAGAAGGTAGAGAACGAGGTACCCGCGAAGATGGAGGAGCTGTATACGGGCCTCCCAGAGGAAGAATCACCATTAGTGGAGGCAGGACGGGACTTGGCATCTGCCATCTGTGTCGAAGTTCCAGAGGAGTTCCACGGGAGTGATTTGGAGGAGTCCGTACCTGAAGCAGCTCAGGTTCTCTCCGGTCTCAAAATCGTCTTGGGCCTCGTCGAGGATCAGTTAGGGTACGATGCTTCGTTGGCGTACCAATTGACGACCCGAACAACGAGCTGGACACGGTGGAGTATGTCACTTCTTCCTGTAGTCAGTAGTCTCAGTCAATTAGTTGATGATGCATGTGCGGTCACCGGGGCAGATCCAGAAGAGGCAGTAAGTGAGATCGAGAATATGTTGTTGAGTCTCGGAATCTTGATCGCTGACCTTCTTGCAACAGCGTTTGGCGTTACAGGTCGTGTGGCGTCTTTCCTTGTGGGTATGGCGCGAAAATACTTGCTCGGGTTCGTTGCTCGGACGCTAGGTTTGAAGGCTTACGTAGTATTGCTCAAGGAGCTTCTCACACTGACTCGGTCGGGTATCTCAGAGGTTTTAGCTGTGATTAAGCGGATCACTCGTGAAATCGGCGAGGAATACGAGTTCCTGGACGAAAACGAAGTAGAACGAGTCGAAGCGCTGGATGAAGAGGAACTCGAGTCTTCCAGCTTCGATTTCGATTTCCTCAGCCTTAGTCCAGAGTGTAGCCCATAGATTGACTCCTATGACTTGTACACCCTGTCAACCAGCCACCACAAAATGAACGTGAAATGAGCGCTGAAAAACCGAACCACCTATTGATTTTAGGAGTGCGACATCCCGATCGTCGTGTTCCGTCATTAGTTGATGAGAAAGTCGATGGAAAGGTCGACCGAATTTTCCATGAATCACCAGAGGGTGACTCATCGAAGATAAAATATTCTGCGTGGATCGTAGTGAAGAACCCGTTAGCAGTGATTTTCGGCATGCTTCGGTTAGCTGCATTTGTCGTCGGCAATCTAGCTTTCACAGCGAAGATGGTCGCTTCAGGAAAAGCCAATCAGCTCACGTTGAAGAGTGGCGGACGAACACAATGTCTTCAGGCTGCCAAACAGCTCTCCGATAAACACGAAATTGAATGGGAGTCAGTAGACGTTTCTTTAACAGAACGGGCCAAGTTGGTCCCTCGGCACTTGACGTTGATGAGCTGGCTTGCAGTCGTTTTTCTCCTGGTGTCGATAGTACTGGCACTTACCGGTTCGATACCCTGGATGATTTCGACCTTAGGAGTGGTTGCCTTCGCGACGACGATAGGGACGAGACTCGGCGATGTTCGTCGACCAATCAGGGATAAACGGATGTTTGAAAATATTCTCTCAGCCTGCGAGAAGCACGAATGTTCGCAGGTTGTTCTGATTACCGGCGAGAACCATGTCCAGGGCGTCGCCTCGAATGCGGCGCATTGGAATATCGACTACGAAACGTTCTGGCTCTCCTCTACGGCCGACATCGAGGACTAATTGAAACGGAGGACGCGCTACTCCGGAGAGTCTATTTACCCCTCAATGGGTGAGGGGCTCGCTGTACTGGCGGGGTCCCAAAACACGGTGAAATCGATGGCAACCAGAGACATCTACGAAACTGGCTTCGACGAAGACGTCCGAGCAGAGTCGAGCGCGAATCAATGTCCCGAGTGCGACGGCCGAGTCACTACGAACGCGGTCGAAACGGTCTGCGAAGATTGCGGCCTGGTCATCGATGAACAGCGAATCGACCACGGGCCGGAGTGGCGGGCATACGACGACGAGGAGCGCGAACGTACAGGCGCGCCGCTCACGGCAGCTCGCCACGATCGAGGGTTGTCGACGGAAATCGGTCGTAGGACCGACGCGAAGGGGAACGAACTCTCTGGGAAGAAGCGGCAGCGGCTGGCTCGAATGCGCCGTGAGCAGTCCCGTGGCCGCTGGCGGTCGAAAGCGGAACGGAATCTCGCGCATGGGCTGGGCGAGGTGCGCCGGTTGGCAAGTGCCCTCGAGCTCTCCGATTCGGTCCGTGATCAGGCGTGCCAACTCTTCCGGAGCGCCCAGAACGAGGATCTGCTTCGTGGCAGATCCATCGAGGCCATCGCCGCGGCCAGCGTCTACGGAGCCTGCCGGTGCAACGGCCTCTCGCGGTTAGTGGACGACGTCAGCGAGATGGCCCGCGTCGCGGAGTCACGAGTCACGAACGCGTACAAAACGCTGAACGAAGAGCTGGGTCTCCCCGCTGAGCCCGTCTCCCCCAGCATGTTCGTGCCGCGCCTGGCCTCGGACCTCGAGTGTCCGGACGAAATCCGACAGCGTGCCCGAACCCTCGCAGAGCAGGCCGAGGATCGCGGCGTCACGACGGGCGTCCATCCGGCCGGGTTCGCCGCGGCCTGCCTCTACAAGGCCGGTCGCGAAGAGGGCCGATGGCTGACGCAATCCGAGGCTGCGGACGTGGCGAACGCCTCGAAGGCGACAGTCCGGGCGCACCGGGATACGTTGGAGGAACAGGTCGCCTGAGGCAGATCACTGTCTCTCCGTCTGTACTACATATCGTTCGATCCACGCTACAATTTAAACACGAAGACGAGCCATGTTCTCTGTAGATCACTCTATGAACGGTCGTTACTCCGACTTTGAGGAACTGCGGCCGACCGGCGAGGCGTCCCACATTCCAGACACAAGGCTGGACGACGGGTGTGACGGTGACCCCCGCCGACAACGCGTTGCGACGAGCGCTGGTGGCTACCCTGATGCGCTGACGGCCGCCGATGGCGAGTGCCGGTCCTGTGGGGCGTCCGTCCCCGACGGGCAGACGAAATGCCGGTTCTGTCTCACCAACCATCTCGGTGGTGACGCCACGAGCACGAACGAGTCAGCGTCGACGAGGGTCCTCGGCATCGTCCACCTGGTCGTCGAGTCGACCACCTTCTACGGGGCCGTCGCGAAGGGCGGCGCCGCGGCGAACCTCCTTTCTGCCAACGAGGCGGAGCCGGCCGTCGACGACTACACACTCATCTACGATCTAGACGAGGCGCCGGCGCGCCAGCTGGCCGAGCAATGGCCCACACTCCCCGACGCCGCTCTACGACCAGCGAGGGAACGGCATCCGCGACGAGTCGCGTCTCGAAGCAGTCCTCGACGACGCCGACGACGCCATATGGCTGGTTCCAGGGATCGCACTGACCGAATCCCCTGTCGAGGGCACGGCTGATCGCCAGGTGTCGTCGGTGCCGACGACGCAGAACCTCGACTGTCAAACCTGTGGACGGACGACCGACCATCGGTTCAAGACCCGCGAGTCGGTCCCGGATGAGGCGTGGACGGGCCAACCGATCTGGGAGTGCCAGGTGTGTGGCGCAACTCGCTACGGACCCAGTCCGAGTAGGGCCAGTACTGAGCGTCGGTTAACCAACATCTCCGCAGGTGGCTCCGGGTTTCGTTGGTTAACAGTGGTGGGAAGTACAATTTCGTTGTTCAGACCCACAGCCGCAAACTGGAGGGAGTATCGCTAAGTACGGTTGGGCTGCTGTTTGCCTGCTAGTTCGTTTGGGCCTTTACCAGGCCTCGAACATCAACGAGAGTATTTCCACCCGTGTGATCTGTGAAGTTTGCTCCTGACTCGACCCTGAGTAACGTGTCTGTATAACTCACACTTCCACCATATGCAGCTTCATTGTCGGACTTCAGTATACTGGTTGTGTTATGCTGAGTGTCTGTGCTGGGGTCCCACGTATAGTCCCAGTCCCATTCGGCATTATTTGTGCCATTATATTCTGACCGGACATCACGATAGACATCTGGGGGGTTATAGCTCACACCGATTGTAGCGCCTCCGTATGAAGCACTACCATCAACAGTGAAGCTACCATCCCTGTCGGTATTCGGGAAATGCTCATGGAAGATCGGGTCAGAGTCTGCCGTAAACGCATCCCACTCGTGGCGGAGATAGGTGTCATTTACGTTATATCCGGAGTTGCTACAGTAGTTTTGTCCGGGATTCGTACGGTGTGACGTGTCGACTCCGTATCCATAGTAACTCGTACCTTGTTTCTCATAGACTTCTCCCCCAGCGTATATTTTGCCTGCGGGGCAGTCTGTATTTTCGAAAGCATATTCAGCAACCATTTGGTCCCAACCAGTAGCATATCCAGCAGACACAACACCAGTCATATGTTCGTGGTTGACTCTCTTTGACTGAACTCCGTCTCTCACTTTTTCTGCGTGATCTTTCGCAGTCTTGTGTAGTGTTGCAACTTCTCCTTTTGATGTCGGTTTCTCAACAGATGAACCGCCCATATACACGGACACTTGTCCGTCCCCATCTACGCGGAAAGAGAGAGCGTGAATCTCATATTTATCGGCAGGTTGGAATAAACCAATCTTTAGCTTCTGAGAGAGATCATTGTTTGAACGGAATTTGGCTATAACATCATTTTGGATATTAAATACCTCTTGTGGGGTTAATGCTTCAGAGCGTGGAACAGTAACCAGGGTGCCTTCTCCGTTGTATTCACCCGTCATTGTGGCTGTTGCTTGACCAAAAGGAAATGCTACACCGCCGATTGTGCCACCGACAGCCTTTATTGCATGCCTTTTAGTGATTTTTCGTTTATCGGATTGACTTTTATTATCAGATTCTCTCATGAATCCAGAGGCAATTATTGGCTGCTTATATATAAATCTATTGTGCATCTCATAGCGGAACAGATAATAGTCTGGATATATACTATACCTCTTACTCCTAATGGTCAAAATCGTTCAACGGTTAGTCGCCATGCTCGTAATCATATCCGCTCTCGACATATTGACCAGAGTTTGGAATCCACCAGGATTAGGTTGGGATCTTTTGGTCGGAATATCCTGCATATCTGTGTTATTCTATTCGATTTACACAATAATGATTGGATAGATATGTGTCAACCTTAATTGGTGAAGGACGGGTTCACGGTAGAAGCGCCCTAGACTTCTACATGAGACCTGCAACCATCGGCAAACTGATGGGAAACATGTCTAGTAGTGGTAAAAAGGTGCTAAGCTCATTGGGAATTGTAAGAGGAGTGAGCCCCCATTATCAATTCGATACTCGCACACCTACCTAGCGGTTGTTTCGTTGCTCGCTGCCTGCAACGAAGAGTGAGTACTTGCTGCATGCAGCCTCTATATTCAGCACGCGACCTCTATCAGTTCCTGAGGGTTTCAACGGAGCCCCCTAGTTCGATCTGCCTCGAGGCAGCTGCTGTTTTTCAGGGGCAGGAACGGGTGAGCCCCGCCGTAGGCTCGTGATTCGATGACCGATGAAACAGCTGACAATCCCTTCGACGATTGCGAGTTAGCCCCCGACGCGATCCTCGGGACGCACACCTTCGAAGACGTCCTGTTCACCGACGAGACCGAAACTCCGGTGAACGTGCTGACTGGCGCAACGCCTGCACATTCGCAAGCGACCGTCGAGGAGGCCAAGGAGTTCGCGGCGAGCATCGATACCGACACACCACAGGTCGCGCTTCCGGCATCGGTGGAGACGCAAATCGAGACCCAGAGCAAGCCCTACACTGCGGCCGCATTCTTCCACTTCAAGGCGACCGGGTCCCTCGAGCGTCACCGCGCCTACCACGCCGCCTACGATTCAGATGCGCACACCGTCGGCTTCGAAGCGGACTACGAGTCCGGGGATCTAACCATCACTGTCGAGCGTGTTGCCGACTCCTGAGAATCCACCGTCACGAGGAGAGTTTTTCGAGCGCCGGCGATGGGTGCCGGCGCACCGAGCAGACAGAGCGGAGCAGAGCCCGGTGAGTCGGCGCTCCGAGGTGAACGAAGATGCATATGGTCATCTACGCCTTAGTCGAAGCACCGACACAGCACGACGCCCTGGTCGAAGGGAAAGCAGTCTTCGACCGTCTCGTCGGGGCGAATCCCCACGGCTGCGCCGTGTTTGACTACTACTGCACCTTCGATGAAGAGGATACGACAGTAGCCGGGAAAGCGCGTTGGGGAGACCTGCCGACGGCAGCACCCATCAATTCAGAGGAGGGCGGCGAGCTTCTCGACCGGGCCTGGAAGGCCACCAAGGAAGAGTTTCAGCGAAATCTCGACCGCGTGAGAGACGCGCTCGACGAGCTAAACGACGAGGCGATCATGCGCGACGAGGACCTCGCTCGGCACGCGTTCCACCAGATCGGCGCCTACGAGGGGCCGTCGATCCCGTTGTACGATCAGCACGCACAGGGAATTCGGCATCGCGGCCAGCTGGATCGTGTCCTCGAGGAAGAAGAGGACAGTCAAACGCTGTGGATCGTCCCCGCAGACGTCCACTTCTAACCGACAATGCCACGGATCACTAACTGGGCACGAGAAAGTCGCACGCCGACGCTCGCGTATCGAAACACCGAGACTGGCGCTCGGGCTGTCCTGCACAGAGCGCCAGACTCCTACCGCTACAAGTGGCGTGGCGCGATCCTCGTCGACGGCTACCCGGTGTGGTCGCGAGGGTACCAGACGAAGGACGGGAAATCGTTCCGGGACAAACTCCGGAAGCGGCCTGTGCCCAAGCTGAATTGTCCGGAGTGTCCGAACGACGACGTCCTCGTCGGCGAGAAGTCAGCAGACGGGGCGAAGGTTCAGCGTTGGTTCGACTGCCCGGACTGTGGGTACGAAGCACCATCACGCATCGTCTACGGCGCCGAGCGGTAACTGAGCGGACGTCCGCCTCGCTGTTTTTCGTCCGGGCAGGAACGGGTGGCCCGGTTCGACCGGGTCGGTTCAACAATGAGCCTTGAAGTACTCAACCGACACAGTGAGGCACTGTTCGAGTTCCTCTGGTGTCCCGTCTGCGGGCACGAGGTGTTCAGTCACATTCCCTTCGAAGGGGTGTTCTGTAAGAACTGCAATACGCAGGTTGAACTCCAGGAATCACGGGAGACACGCGGCTACGAGGAAGCCGTACTCGCCTGTTTCGACACGGACTCGACGTGGAACCTTCACGTCGACGAGAAGCTCCGGCGCGACCTCCCTGACGGATCGGCGCGCGTGAAGATTCTCGGCGCACCCGGTGCCTACAAAGTCGACTGGTGGAGTCCGGAACCGGGTGAGGACTGGGAACCGGTAGAGCGAGAGGAGTTTGACGACATCGAGGAACCAGACGAGGTCTCGCATCTAGCGTAGAAAGGCAGGACAAGGCCGGGAGGTTGTTACGTTCGACATACTTCGCAATCCCCACACCCTCGAGGTGATCGCTTCTCGAAGTATAGCCGGCGCCACCGGGAGAACTTGTCCGCGTACATGTCCTTGTGATAGGGGAATTGGTACAGATTGACCCCGTCCGGCAGGTCTGTGATTTCGGGCGCGTCTACGCCGGGGAATCCGTTACGAAACACGAGATCTTCTGTTTTGGACACCAGCTCAGGAGCAACTGTGGATGGGTCCGAGGCCTTCAAGAAGTAGAGTGATGGGATGAACTCTTTCGGGTCGAAGAACTCGTTTGCGTGAAGAATCCACCCACAGAGCCACAGATACGCCTTCTCACTGGAGAAGAAGACTCCGTAGTGGTTGTCTGATTGCCGGCGTTTGTACACGAATACGGGGAGGCCATAGCTGAAGCCGACCCGCGTTGGTTCTGCGTGGATATAGCAGTCCTCACGGTCGATATAGTGAACCAGCGGAGCTTGACACAGCTTGCCTGGGTGCTCACCAGTACCGATCTGTTCCCACAGCTCCGAAACGGAGGCCACGTCCGCGCTCTCGTCCTCGAGAGTCGTATCATCGATTGCGCGATGAACGGGCGCAGCGGACTGAATCTCCTCGGGGAGATCGTCGCTGGACAGCTCCGCCGTCTCTCGATCCGGAAGTGTCCGATAGAAGTGTTTATAGAAGCCCTCACGACGCCGCTTGTCGGCGAGCATTTCGCACCGGGCGCAGTCCTCGATGAACATCGCTGGCACCACCCGGTCTGGATTCTCGGCGGCCTCCTCGTACAGACTACGCTGCCGTTCTGCCCGCCTGGCAATCTCATCCGGATCGGGGAGCGGTGAGCCCCTCTCAGACTCCGATGACATACGTATACCTTTGGGCTGGAACAGCATCAGTTTCCGAGCAAGCCCCCCACCCAACCGCCATCTTGCGAATTCCGGGTTTCATTTTTAACCGGGTTTAAGTTGTCCAGTGACAGCCATTCGTCGAGATCCCAGAGATTCCACTCGATTCAGGAGAGGTTGTTCCTGCGCCGGCGATGGGTGCCGGCGGTGCAGTTCGGGTGCTGAACTTCATATACCAAGATGGATGAATTCGTCCGCGACTGGCGAAGCCACCGGTGAGAACATGAGTCCTAATCGTATTCCTCCTGAAAAACTCATAGAGGAACTACAATCTATAGCGGATCAACTTGGTCGGACCCCCTCGTCCCGTGAAATAGACGAATTGAGCTCCTATTCGAGGACGACGTATCAAGACCGATTTGGAAGCTGGAACGACGCAGTAGAGGAAGCAGGGCTGGAACCGGGGCACAGTAGCACAGCAAATATCGAAGACGGAGAGTTACTGGAGGAACTTGGTCGACTAGCCGTAAACCTCGATCGGACACCGCGACAGCGGGATATGGAACGGCACGGGAAGTACAGCGTAACGACGTATCAGAACCGTTTTGGTAGCTGGATCGACGCTCTCCGAAAAACGGGTCATCAGCCTGCAAAACAGTGGAAACTGGACAGTGACGACCTCCTTGCCGAGCTACGGCGTTTGGGAAGCCGACTTGATTCGTCGCCGACGGCTGCCGAAATGGATGAACAAGGGAAGTTCAGTAGTTGGGTGTACCTATCGGAGTTCGGCAGCTGGAACGATGCGCTGGAAGCCGCAGGATATGACCCAAACCAGCCGGATGCGCTGTCTCGGGCCGAACTTCAGACGGAGCTCAAACGGCTTAAGGATGAGCTGGAGCGAACCCCCCGCAAGCGGGATATGATCAAGCATGGGGAATACAGCCCCGAACCCTACATGCGGAGATTTGGGTCGTGGAATGCTGCGATTCAATCGATTGAAGCCTCTCTAAATCAACCGGACCCCTTCACCCAGGAGGAGGCCTGTAAGGCGCTACGGAACCTCTACAAGCGGTTGGGGCGCTCACCCACGACAACAGATGTTCGGAAACATGGATCCTGTTCGCCTGTTCCAATCCGGCGAATCTTCTCAACGTGGGAAGCAGCACTCCGGGCAACAGATCAACAAATTCTGGAGGAGTACTTCCTGCGAAAGACCCTCCGTCCCACGCAACGGTTCGGCGAGAATTGGCACATCAAGCGGGAAGAGATCATTCTCCGGGACGACGAACAGTGCGTTTGGTGTGGGATGGCCCGCGAACGGCATCAGGATGAATACGGGATTGACCTTCATGTCCATCATCGAATCCCGCGGTCAGAATTCGTCGAAGCTTCCAATCAAGAACTTGAGGATGCTGACGTGCAACAGAACCTACTGACGGTCTGTGCGGGCTGTCACAGACAACTCGAACAGCTACCGATCCAACCACTTCCACCGCCCGAGTGAGCGGAGCGAGTTGTTTTAGCGCCGGTGAGGGGCGCCGGCGCACACGCGCCGGAGAGTATCGATGTCGACACGGAGTCAACTCCGATTCGTTCAACGAGTAGACCAGGACGGCAACTCAACCGATGACGACCGCGTCGCACAGGTGTACCGGCATTCGGACGGCTACCCGGCGAGCGTACTTCGGGATCTCGCGCAACTGAAGGACATTCTCGATGCGACCCGTGCCGAGCGGGGACCGGGCTACACGGCGGCGACGTTCGTATTCCTCGACAAGCTCTCGACGGTCGGCTTCTATCTAGATGGCGACCAGGAGCGAACTATCCACGCTGACCAACCCTCGGATTTCCTCGACCCGGACAATATGGAGCATCTCGACCAGCCGGTGTTTCTGCTGGGCCACGGCGTCGAGGATCCAGCTGACGGTATTCACGGCGACGAGGAGTACCTCTACGTCGTCGAGCTCCCGAAGCGGAGCCCGTTCGACGAGCCGGCAGAGTGGACGGTCAAAGTGAGCGGTCATACCGCATTCCCGCGCTGGGATGGTCCGACCGACGAGGCCTTCGAGCGGGCAAGCTGGCGGTTCAACGGCCCGCTCGAGCACGCGCTCGAAGAGATGGTGGCTGAGCCGGCGTGAACATCATTATGTGAGTCTGCCTCGGCACAAGCAGGCCGTCTCGGTAGGCCCACGTACCAACCTCTCCCCGTCCAGCGTAGTGCATGGCAGGGTCTTGTAGGTCCGCCAGCGGCATCCGATGGAACCCGGCGTCGTAGAGCATTGATTCCATCTCCTCTGGCGACGCGTCGATAACTCCGACGGCTTTGTTCAGTGAGAGATAGTAGGCCTGGTAGTTCTGGCCGGTCCCGCGGGGCCGTCGCGGAGCCGTTCGAGGAAGGCGAGGTGGTCCAAGGAGTCGACGAGGAACTGCGCGGCATCGTTGGTCATCTCTGATGGCTGGGTCGAGGAGTGGAAAAAGCCGAGGGATCCGCCTAAGGTCGCGCCCAATCCATCGACGTGTGGCGATATGGATTATTAAAATCGCAGTTCACCGCTGAGCACCACTCGTAGTGAATATCGGTTGTCCCATTCTATGAAATATATTATATAAACATCCAGTTAGTATTTATATTTGTGATACAAAAGATTCTTAAATTAGGAGTTTGGGAATGGAAATGCTCATGAAAGAGCCGACAAGTACGCGAATGTCGGGGTTCGGGCGACGAAGGTTTGTTAAAACGCTCAGTAGTATCGGTGTCTCAGCAGCTGCCATTCGGTCACTTACACCGACTACACTGGCTAAGCTCACCGAGAAACCTCGTCAAGAGGTCCCCCGTGTGAAGGCGTACCGCCATACTAACCACGAACAGGTCGTGAATGAGGGTGTGAGGCCAGAGCGTGAGCCGATTCACTACACTATCCCTCGGGACGAATGGGCTATCACAGAAAGTGCGCATGACGCACGTCGATCGATTGCCCAGCTAATCAATCAGCAGTTCGAAACAGACCTCAAGGTTGCTGTAGAGACTGGTCAGCACGGTGAAAAGCAGATTCGGGTGTTCTATCCGAGGAATTCTCAAACTGGTTTCTCCGTCAACGAATTACGAGATGCTCTCCCTGACCGGACAAACGGAGTTGCGGGAAAAGGAGGGATGGACCCTATAACCGTTGAAGATATACCTGTTCTAATCGATGAAGTTGGGGAGAAGCAGTACTACTATTATTACGACCGACAATATCGCCCCGTTCCCGGAGGTGCAACCTATGAGAATGGAAGTTATCAACATTGCACCATCGGCACCCCAGCATATGATAATAAGAAAGATGTTCAGTCTTGGGTGACTGCGGGGCATTGTTTCGACGACAACGAAAGTCTTGTTCAGAACACTTGGGACACCGCAACGGAACTACAGGGTAAAGTTGCCCGGAACGTATTCCAAAATAGATCACATGGAAACATGCTGGATGGCTGTGTTGTCACTCCTCAGAACGGGACTGATACGAAGTATGACCTGGCCGCACGCGATTCAGACGGTTATCAAGGCGTAGGTATTTCTGGTGCCTTATCAAAAGACTACGTAAAGGATATGGAAGGCACGGACGAACAGCTAAACAAGCAAGGCGCTACAACTGCAAACGGGTATTCTACCGTAGGTGGGGTGGCTGGAACCGAATTCTACACCACCCATGACATCCAGAAGGGAGACTCAGGTGGACCAGTTTACAAAGTCACGACCGGTTCATTCAGCCAGACTGCGGATATCGCCGGGATAATTAGCCATTCTCATTCTGACGACACGAAAAAATGGCACACTTTCATGACCGATTTAGAGCGTGAACTGGATGTGACCATTTAGAACTCATCATGGACAGAAGAGCATACTTGATTACCCTCCTCAGCAGCCTTTCTGGATGTGGGTTGAATCAGGACTCGGGAAAGAACACGTCGTCGGGAGTGACGGTAATCGAAGCAGCATTCGCTGACAGCGCCGACCCGCTCTCGGTGGATGCTCAGTTCGTCAATGTTGCCACCGAACAGTCCGCTGCGACCCTTCTGGTAATGTTGACGAACCAAAGTGAAACTGAAACGCTGACCGTCTCCAGCGGAGGCTACCTCCCATTCGACATGGCCACCAGTACTGATGGTCAGTACGTCCTCTCTGCGGAAAACGATAGCCGAACTGCCCCGTCAGACCGAACCCAGTGGACGGGTGATTGCTGGAAACTGGAAGGAGAGCCAACCAGCTACCCGGTCGGTGTCTCCGAAGAATTAACAGCCGGCGGACGATTGCGGACGAGATATCTGCTGTTCGCGCTGGAAGAGTGTGTCAGCGGAACGTTCGAATTCGGTGCGGACGTGGAAGTTAACGGCAGTAGCAAGCGGATGGTTATCACGGTACGAATCGATTGAACACACGTCTTAGATCGAACTCATCCCACCCCCGACGACCAGCCCCTCGCCGGAGATGTAGCCGCGGCGTCGCTGACAAGAAAGAGCACCGAATCCGCGATGTCGCTGGGCACTCCGAATCGCTTCAGGTGGATGTCGTCCTCGTACCGGCCGGCGCGCTCGGCGCCTGCGGGTCGGTAGCCGGCTCCAGAGTCCGGCCCCGGTCTTCGAAAGCTGTGAGGTGGCGCTGGACGGTCCATCGGGCGCAGTCTAGGTCGTCGGCGAACTTGGCTGAACCTGTGGGTCCTCGTGCAGCCGTTCGAGGAGGGTGAGGCGGTCCAGGGAATCGGCGAGGAACTGCAAGGCGTTGTTGGTCATCTCTCATGGCTGGGTTGAGGAGTGGGAAAATCTGATATGAATTCCATAATCGGATTTGTAAACCCCGAATCGATAGACGGGACCACTTCTGAAAATCATACCCTCCGCTTCAGGCCTGTAGCGCCATGATAATCGTTTCGAATCCCCGCAAGTACAATCTATATTTTGCCCAAAACCGATTATGACTCGGTGTCGCCAAACCCCTTTGATTGCTCGGAAACGTAGCTCAGAAGCCCCCTAGACGTAGATTCCGCCTTCTCGATAGTCGTCCACGACCCCGAAAAACAGCCTCAAAAATCTTCATAATCGGATTTAGTCTAGCGATTAGCCATCCCCGGGCCTACGTGGCGGCACACTCAAATCAGCCAAAATCGACGTTCCTGAGCAGGGTTCGTAAACCGGCCGGTCGTGACGACCATTCCGCGTTTGGGGCCGTCGAAGTCGAACGTCGCGGTCGCCGAGTGGAGCTTCTGGACGACTGGGCGCCCGACCGTCCCCGTGTGCTTGCACTCGACGATGATCGCACGCCGCGTGCCGTCGACGACCTCCTCCATGATGACGTCGCGACCCTCGTCAGCCGTGCGGTCGGCCTGGCGGACGTTCTCGTAGCCGAGATTGCGGAAGACGTCCTCTATCACGTCCTCGAACTCGAACCCTGAGAGATCGTCCAGTACAGCCATCCCGAATTATGTGGACAGTACGTTGCAACTGCCAAATACGTTGCCGAACGCAGCGCCGCCCTGTTTGTTGAACCCCCGAGAGGGGTGCGGGGGTCACCGAACCACCCGCGAGCAAACGAATGAACGGGGAATATACCTGTGGCCAGTCCGGAATTAGCTCCAGTAGCATCGCCCGCACAATTCCACCGAGACCCAGCGAGTACGTCGACTTTCGTGTGGACGGAACCGCCGTTGTCCTGAGCCAGTCAGTATAGGAACAGATTCATCGGTGAGGGTGTGAGCCATTGAGTGCTTATTTTTGTCTGGAGTGTTACCGTTTGACAATGCCAGATTACCAAGAACTCTTTGAGAAAATCCCTGATGGGATTACGCTCCACGACGCTGAGGACGGGTCCCTCCTCGACGCCAACGAGCAATTCGGGAAGATGCTTGGCTACAGCCGAGACGAACTTCTAGAATTGAATTTCGAAGATCTCATCGCTGATGAATCCCCCTATACGAGCGAGCGGGCAGAGGAATATATCCGGAAGGCAGCCACCGAGGGCCCCCAAACCTTCGAATGGCGTGATAAAACAAAATCCGGTGAGACCATCCCAGTCGAAGTCCACCTCCGACAGACGACCCTCGATGGTCAGCAACGCATTCTCGCAGTCGTGCGGGATATCACCGATCGCAAAGAACGAGAGCGGGAACTCAAACGCAAAAACGAACGTCTCGAAGAGTTCGCTAGCGTCGTTAGTCACGACCTCCGGAACCCGCTAACTGTCGCGCAGGGGCGACTTGACCTCGCCCGGGAAGAGTGTGACAGCGACCATCTCACTGTCGTCGCTCGAGCACACGACCGGATGGAGACGCTGATCGAGGATTTGCTGGCGCTTGCCCGCGAGGGAGAGACCACGATGGAACTGGAGGACGTGGCGCTCGCGGACGTCACCGCTCGTTGCTGGCAGAACGTCGAGACAGCGGATGCAACGCTTTACATCGACACGACGCACACAATTCGAGCCGATCACGCTCGCCTCCAGCAGTTGCTCGAGAACCTCATTCGGAATGCAGTCGAACATGGAGGCACAGATGTAACGGTTAAGATCGGTGCTCTTGCCGACGGATTCTACATCGAGGATAACGGCCCGGGAATTCCCGAGGAAACACGCGCTCGAGTATTCGAAGCGGGCTACACCACAGCCGACGGGGGAACAGGGTACGGACTCCAAATCGTCAACGAAATCGCCGTTGCCCACGGGTGGGAGATCGATGTAACTGAGGCTAATGATGGGGGTGCCCGCTTTGAGATCACAGGTGTCACCCTGCGGGAGTGATTAGTGTTCAGTCGAGGTGATCAACGACCCGCAGACCAATCCAATCCACAATCGGTAGGACCATGCTTTGGTATCGAACACAGATCAAGTTCCCCGTAAACGGAGAGATTGGGGATCAATGAACGGCAATTTTAGATACAGTATTGAGCCTGTCCAAAAAATGTTTTTCTTGCCGATATATCAGGCTAATTATCGCTATAACCGATTCTAAGGCCGTGGGATTCGGCTCAAAATTGTTTATTGGACAGGCTCTATTGTGATTTACACCACTCACCACACCTATGTTGTAAGAGATACGAGTTGGTAATATGGCGACAAGGATGGCTACGCGGCTCGAGGACTTCTTCGAGCAACGAACGGACGGTAAACTCCGGAGTATCGTGAAATATGAGCAAGACACCTACGAAATCGTCCATCTCAGAGATGATGTCGCTGAGCAGTATACGACAGACGAGATCGAATTCGCCATCGATGATTCTCGAATGGAGTCGTTAACTGCGCCAATTTATGAAGGGACCTTCTCAGAAGACCACGGGCAGCTCACGTGTCTTGTACAATGTTTCGAGAACGTTATCGAGATGAATTTCGTTCTCGAAGATGGAGTCGGAGCAGCAGTTGCTCTCGATGCAGAGGCGATGACCGATGCTCACGGACTCGTAGCTGAAGCAAGGCGGATCGTCCTCGAAGAACGTCAATAGCGACGACGAACACTGCCATCCTTTACGAGAAGTGAGGATACTATTCGCTGAAATTGGTTTGCGCTGATAGAGAATCGCCAGTATAGAACTATTCTAGAAATATTACCAACGAGAATCACAGGGACAGGAATAAGAGACCATGCCAATTAGTGACAATATGGCAGAACATACACTCATCGACTACTTAGAACGAAAGGCGGGTGAATACCACCGCGGAACGGTTCGATACGATGGAAACGAGACGGATATACTGCACCTCCGAGAGGACGTGAGGGAGGAACGTCTCACAAGCCAAATTGATAGGATGTTGAGTCGCCTTCGGCCAGAATCCTCCCCAAAGGAGGAACGTTCGTTCCCATTTGGTGATCTCAACGCCACCGTCCGTCTCTTTCAAGAGGCGATAATCCTTCATTTCCCACGCGGGAATAACCGTGGAATAGTTGTCTCACTTGAGCCAGAGACAGCTCGCGACCTCAATACATTCATTGGAGAATGCTCGAATCTACTCCAAGAATAAGCGAGTTGGGCGTTTTCTACATCTCTTGATCCATCTAAGTAGAAGGACGAGATAGAAAACCAGGATCCGGAATTCGGATCTCCAACTCCAATTTAACCAACAGAGACCGCCTGACAGGGCCAAGTGTTGGTTAATATGGTGTTGTTTTTGCGCCCGGGAGAGGGGCGCAGAGCGCGAGACGATGCAGGCGCTCGTCGATGACCGTTCCTGTTCTGAGGTGACTGCAATGAAAGATCCAGAGTCCAGAACCATCTTCGCCGGCGTCGATGGCCGTACCGATACCGAACTGCCCGAATGGTACCGACAGCGTCGCGGGAATACAGAAACCGTGACGTTCGCCGAGGCGATCCGTGAGCTCCCCCAGGCCGTCGAGACGACCGTGGCGTGCCAGAATCCGTACACCGCCGAGTGGGTCGAAACGGAGCGCTTCAATGCGCTCGTTGAGCCGAGTCGAGCTCAGGAGCAGGCAACCGAAGGGGAGGCTGAAACAGATTCCCTCTTCCACATCCCGACCGACTCGTACTCGATCATCAACCCCGTCGACGTCTACGGCCCGCTGGAGGAGGTCCTTCGCGAGGAGACCATCGACGGGACGCCACTGGGCGACGTGATGTTCGGCGAGATTCGGCGCTATCGGGGCAGCGGCGAGGTCCATATGGACATCATGTTCAACGGCCTCGAGGTACGCCTCCCCGGCCGGTCGGACCCAATCACAATGGGCGTCACATCGGGGTATGACTTCTTCGGCGAGCACGCCGTCTACGTGGAGGGCTTCGCCTAGGACGGCTACTGCTCGAACACGATGCGCTCGCTCACTGACAAGGAGGTCATCAAGCACGTCGGCGATGTACGGAACTTCCGGACGTGGTGGGAGGAGATTCTTGCACAGGTCGAGCTCGTCGCCGACGACCTTTTCGAGTTCATCCGGGACGCTCAGGACATCGACCTCGACTTCTCAGACCTCCCGTTCACGGTCACGGATTTCTACACGCTGCTGGGCTTCCCGGACTACCTGGCCGAACGCGCGGCAGGCGATGCAGAAGCAGACGCGGCGTCACCCTTCGAGATCGATATGTGGCCGCTGCATTCCGGGGCGACGTACGCGCTCACCCACTTCTTCCAGGGGAAGGAGGGTGCATCCCTAGATCAGTACGTCCGCATCGCTAACGACATCCTGTTCAACCCAGAAGGAACGATCGAGCGTGTCGAGCAGGCGTACGAGCAGCAGTTAGAGGCGGACGGCGACGGTGGGTACGCAGGCCTCGCTGGCCGGTGAACGAGCGCTGGCGAGCATCAAGCGCGTCAGCGACGACCTGCAGGAGAAAGTCGAGCAGTTCGAAGAACGTGAGGACGCGCTCCGTGAGCGATTCCAAGACGCGATGAGTTAGGCCGAAGCGCTTCCCCGAGCGTCCCGTAGAAGAGCCGCTGCTGCTCCCGCGCCCACACCCTCAGCGCATCCGCCGTCGGCTCTCTTTTCTCGGCCATTCTTCGAACATTACCAGTACAGTGCGACTGTCTTTGCCTCGATTCTGAACACATCATCTTCATCGCTGGAAGATTCCGTAACAAGGCCGTCAGCTGCATATGTTCCCGGACGTAACCGTTGCCGCTCGTCAGGATCGATTGAGTCCAACCCGAACTTCTTTTCAAATGCATCGGTATAAGCGTTCAATACTGCTTTCCGCTGGGCTGTAGTGCTGTCTTCATAGGATGTGTCAGCGTTCCGACGGGCTTCTTGGATTAATTGCCGCTGATCGTCATCGGAGATTTTCACATCGTACTCGTCCTCCAGCCGCTCACTGTATCCGGTCATATCCTGCGCCAAACCGCTCATCGAATCAACGGACCAATCCTCAAGCCCCTTCATCTCCGACAGCTGGGTACGCATCGCCTCCAACCCTCGCACGATTTCTCGGTTCAATTCGTCCGCCGCGTTCTGTGACAGGCTCCCAATTGCCCGTGTCACCTTGAGGGGATGCCATGTGTCGATATCGACATCCTCGACCCGACAGTACATCACGAACTCATCCTCGTTAAACAGCGTGTGGATAGGATCAGCCCACAGATCATCGATATTCAGCAACGTCACGATTTCTAGGTCATACACCTGATCAACCTCCCCCTCATTCACCGCCGATGCGAGCTCGATTGTTTTCTTCCCGTCCGTCTCAACTACACGGTAGTCGATTGCCGTCCCCACAATGGGGATCGAATCCCCCAGACTAAGTTCGATCAACCGCAGGTTCTCTTCTGCTTCTCGATCCAGCACCCCCTCAAGCGCATCACCGAAGTACTCCATCATCTGATAGAGCCGGAACAGAAGATTCGCAGAGATATCTACACGAACCTCGATGGTATCTCCCCGCTCCAAATCATCGGTCGCCAGCCCAGAAAACTCCGTGTCAGTGGCCTCATCCGGGACCTGACTGAGCGCGAGTTTCGTGTTCACCGCATCGCTATTGTGCAACCGCGTGAACTTCGACTGCGTTAGATCGTAATTCCGACGCTCCTCCACAGACGTTTGGACTTCACGCTCCGTCCCACCTTTCGCCCCAATCTTGGCTGGACCTGCTGATACCCCGGCGCTACCACCCCGCTTCTTCCGCGTCGTCCGGACGTCCTGCTCAACCGTCTCAGTCGGGATACCCCCCTCCCCCGTCGACGCCAGCAGACTGCGAACACTGATCTCGTCCAGATACACGAATTCGCGGACCTCATCGAACTGGTCCCGTACAAGCAACCGATGAAACCACGCCATGATACGACGGAGTCCATTACGGATCATCCCTGAGCCTCCTCATCCTGAAAGTGCTCCTGTTTTTTCCGCCGCTGGGACTCATGCCGCTCAAGCGCAATCATCAAGTCCTCCTGACCGACCGCCGACCGGTCTTCCTTGACCGCAATGAACGCCGCCTTCTTCACAATCGACTTGATATCCGCTCCCGACCACCCCTCCGTCTGCTGGGCGATCCGCTCGAAATCGACATCTTCCGCCACCGGCATATCCGCCGAGTGGACCCGAAGTATCTCAACCCGTTCCCCGGGGTCGGGAACAGTAAACTCGATTTCCTCATCGAACCGCCCTGGCCGCCGCACCGCAGGATCGATCACCTCGATCAGATTAGTCGCCCCGATGACGATGATATCACCACGATCTTCCAACCCGTCAAGTTCGCTAAGAAACTGGGCGACGATACGGCGCTCCGTCTCATCCGCTCTATCCCGCCGAGGCACGATACTATCCAGCTCGTCGATAAACACTACTGCCGGCTTCTCCGCCTCCTCTGCCTGTTGTTCGGCGGCATCAAACACGTCACGGATCTGGCGTTCGCTCTCCCCGTAGTACTTGCTCACGATCTCAGGTCCGCCGATATGGAAGAACAGGTCAGACAGTCCCCACTCGTTTGCGGCCGCCTTCGCCAACATCGTCTTCCCTGTCCCGGGCGGGCCGTAGAACAGGATTCCAAACCGGTCATCCAGATCAAACTCCCTGATTTTTTCAGGCTTCTCCATCGGAAGTGCGACCGCCTCCTTCAGCCGTTCCTTCGCAGACTGCAACCCGATGACATCATCAAACGAAACCTCCTCAACCCGCTCTGCCTGGAACAGACCCAGCTTCCGATCCTCGTCCTCACTCGGCATATTAACGTTGACTTCCGTCGACGACCCGATCTCGACCGGTTCTGTATCCAGCACCCGTCGAAGCGTGTTCGCCCTCGTCAGCTCGACTGTGTAACCTTCATCGACATCCACGTCCGGCCGATCGATTGTCATCTCCCGTTCCTCGGTCCGGACCATCATCGTATCATCGAAAATCTGCTCAACAACCGCTACGGGATTGCCATAATCCCAGCCGCCCTCCTTCACGACCGTCACGGCCTGATACTCGTCCGACCCATACGACCGTGGTTCAACCCGAACAACATCCCCTACACGGGCATCTCCCGTCTCATCCTCGACGATCCCATGCCAGCTCCCATCCGTAAACCCCACCAGCACCCCCCCATCATCCGCCACACCGTTCACCAACGCCAGAGTGTCATCATCAGGCATGTCACTAGATACATTTCTCCTTGAACTCTTTAAGCAGTCCGTCAACACATGACCAGCATCCTAAAATATGGGCTCTGTAGTTTCGCTAGGCGGTACTACAATTCGCGGGAAATCGGTCCTAAACTGTCTGTAGATGGCCTTGTGCTCTGAACCGGCTGCTATCTCTCGGTTTTATCGAAATCCAGCTAAATGAATCGCTGGACGAGGGTACAAATCGCGCAATCGCCGGGAATATACTGGCCAAAATAGCCCAAATCGACCTCCGTATAGCGAAACTACAGAGCCAAAATATGGATAGTCGTCTGACCCGTCACAGCGGATTCACATCCGCCTCGAACGCCTCCGCGGCCCGAGGTGAAGTTCTGCAGGAGAAAGTCGACCAGTTCGAGGAGCGTGAGGATGCGATCCGTGAGCGGTTCCAAGACGCGATGAGCTGACGTCGCGACGATGCTGTAGTCGCTGATCTGTTTCTCTCGCCCTCAAGGGGTGGAGGTCAACAGAGATGGAACGGTCTACGGATGGCAACGAGGGTGATGACGAGTTTCCGCCTGAGAAACGTCTCGAAGCGCCGAATCATCGCCTGATCGAGGCTGGGATCGCGACGATTCCCGATATGGAGACGCTCCGAGAGTGTGTCGCTTACGAGAACGCTCACCAGAACCGAACGCCGATCCTGAAGCGACTCGACCGCAAGGCAGCTGAACTCCGCGAGGCAGAGGAGGAGTAATGCGATTAACCAACAGTAACGGATAACTTCCAAATTTGTTGGTTAATCTAGGGTTTGTCGGTCATCCCTAGAGAGGTGCAGGGTGCTGGGCCCGCAATCGCACTCATGACCATTCTCAAGAGCCACAGCAGTACCACGGCCAGCGAAATTGCCGCCGCCCATCAGGTAGAGTTCGTAGCCTTCTTCCACGACTCCCGTTCGCGCTTGATGCATTCAGACTTGGGTATCTTCTGGATTTCGGGAGGACTGTAGGTATCAGGCAAGCCAGTATCAGGACCTCAGCCTCCCCGTCGGAATGCTCGACAACGACTTCCGGAACCCCGATCTGGATCGATTCGTCGATCGGTTCTTCGAACACGAACCACAGGTCGGCGTCATCGGCGACGTCTACGAACGCGACGACGTCGACGACCACGTCGCCGCTGCTCGTGAGATCCAAGCGAGCTGTCCCGAGGCCGAGATCATCATCGTCCCGAAGTCCCAGGCGGTGATCGACGCGATTCCCGAAGATATCGGCCTTGGCTATTCGCGCGGGTACGCCGACCGGTTGGCCCACGAGTTCTCTGACCCGGCTGACTGGCGCGGTCGGCGCGTCCACATCCTCGGCGGAAGCCCACCCAAGCAGCTCGAGGCCATCCGACAGCTGACCCGACCGACGCCCTCTGCCGATCCACCGGCCGATATCGTGGGTGTCGACTGGAACGGACTCCATCGCGGCGCACAGTTCGGCGAGTTCTGGACGGCCGACGGCTGGGACGACAGCGGTCGCGACGCCGATCACGTCACCGTTCGGAAGACGGTACGCCATAGTCTCGTCCGAGTCCGTGAGTTCTGGAAAGCCCACGGGATCTGGCCCGAGACGACACCCCAGGACGAGGGTTTACACATCGAGTACGGGGGGCCGACGCCAGCCGATCTCGAGCAGGCTGCTTGCACCGAATGTGGAGCGAACGTCTGGCGAACACGTCGCGGCCCCTACGTCGCAGAATACGACACCGGCGCAATCCGTGGATACTGCAGCTACGAGTGCTACTTCACCCATCGCCATCGAAACAACCTCGAGGAAATCGACGGCGAGCAGAGCATCTACATCCCGCCGACGTAACGCAACGTGCTGTTTTTCGAGCCCCGGGAGAGGGCGGAGGCTCGTTCGTGAGTCTTCAACTAGAGGTGACCTCCAGTGAGTCAACAACAGAGTCCCGACAACGTCTCCATCGACGAGATCCCGGTCGATATCGCGAACACGCAATCAAAAAACGTCGAACCCGACGCCATCCCCGACGAAATCGAGTCCATCACCCGAGGGCTCGCCGGTGAGCATCCACCGACAAATCCCCTCGTTGTGCTGAAAGCGGCGCGGTGGTGGTACATTCACGGCAAGGGCGGGTCGGACCCCGCGTTCCAGTGGTCCATCGAATGGGCGCGTCATCTTGCGACGGACGTGCCAAGCGACGCCGAGCAGTTCGACGATTTTCTCGAGTATCTCGGCACGGTAGGCTTCGCTGACGAGGAACAGGCCTTCCGATAACCAACGGTGGTCTTTTTGCGCCCCTGAGGGGTGCGGCGCGTTCTGAACTGACGCAGTTGCCGTGAACTCGATTCGGTGAATTCTATGGCTACGACCAGTGACACGTCGGTCTCGTTCGAGGAGACCGACACACGGAACGACGAGATGCACAGTACCATCGAAGCCTGGATCGACGACCTTGTTGCAGACGTCGATGAGGCGAAGGGCAGCGCAGAGTTCCAGGAGTGGCTCGACGTTCAGAGTCGGTTCCACGATTACTCCCATCGCAACACGCTGCTGATCAACCTCCAGTGTCCCGAGGCGACGAAAGTCGCGGGGTACAACACCTGGCGAAATGAATTCGACCGGCACGTTCAGGAGGGCGAACAGGCGATCTGGATCTGGGCCCCGATCATCACGAAGCAATGCCCGGAGTGTGAGAATTCGTCCAGCTACCACGAGCAAATCGGTTGTGAGTACGACGAGACACCGCCCGAGGAATGGTCCAAAGGACTCGTCGGATTCAAGCCCACAGCTGTCTTCGACGTCTCGCAGACCGAGGGCGAACCGCTTCCCGAGCTAGAAACCGAGGCCACTGGAGACGGCGAAGGTTTGGTGCCCGCACTCACGGATGCCGCTGATGACCTCGGCGTGACGGTGCAGATAGTCGACGCTGCCGAATGGGAGAATGGCGACGCGAAGGGTATCTGTAAACATCGGAGTATAGACAACGACCGCCCTGTCGTCGAGGCGAAATCCCGTGAGAATCAGGCCGACCTCGCGGTGACACTCATTCACGAGTACGCTCACGCGCTGCTTCATGACGATGTCGACGACGCGACTGAGCGCGCGAAACGGGAGGTGGAAGCCGAAGCTGTGGGGTACATCGTCGGGCGGTATTTCGACCTCGATACGAGCGGATCAGCGTTCTACCTTGCCGCGTGGCAGGACGACGACTCGGCGGTCCTCCAGGAGCGTCTCAGTCGAATCAGTGCGTCCGCACAGGAGATCATCGGAGTGGTTACTGAGGACTGACCCCATATCTCTTCCATTTTAACCAACAAACGGAGATAACCACTGCTCTTCGTTGGTTAAGTCTATCAGCGCCCGCCGAGGGGCGGAGGCGCAGTCCTGTCTCCACAAATTATGAGTGAACCGTATCTGTCCGCTGTCCTTGAGGAAGCGGAACGAGTTGCAGAACAGCACGACCAGATCGCCCGGTCGACAGATCATCCAGCACACGAGTACCTGCGGTACGCTGTCCTCCGGCTGCTCGAAGGCGAGGCTGACGAGATATCTACGGACGTGCCCGAGATCGGCGGCGTGACCGTTGGGTATGGAGAGGATGAAGCGATGTTCGACAGTTGGGGTGACGACGTCGAGTGGTGGGATATCGTCCCACCACGAGAGGAGTGTACCCGTTTCCGGATCTTCTACCCTGACGAGTACGAAATCGTCCCGCGCGTAATCGTCGACGTGATGGCCGCCCTCGGCGCGTGGCGCGTGTGGGCTGGGAACGCCGCGGCGTGTGGCTCCTACGACTATCGCGAGCGCCGTGAAGTCCACTATCTCTGGCCAGAAGGCCATCCGGTCGAGGAACTCCTTCAAGATTGGCTCCAGGGTCCTGCCGCTGCCGTCGCGCCGGACGGTGGACGAACTGGCGACGTTCGCGATCGGATGGTCGTCACGAAGCACTCGAACCAGCGTGCGGACCTCGAACCGCGAACCCGACGCGCCGTCGACGAAGCAATGGCAGTCTCGCTGCTCGAAAAGGGCGGTCGCTACGAGGTGCAGTCAGCCTCGGGGAGCTGGTATGAAGTCGACGTGATCAGCGTATCCTGCACCTGTCCGGACTGGCAGCAACGAGCGCCCGAGGGCGGCTGCAAACACATCCGCCGGGTGGACCACGAAATCAAGCAGGGACGGGTTCCCCGCCCGGACGGTCGACTCCCGACCGGGTCAAACCAGAGATGATTAACCAACAGAACTATCGATTGATGGCTTTTGTTGGTTAACACGAGGCGACAGCCGATGTCCTACGAGCCACCGACCCCGCCAGCAGGACTTCCAGCCGAATTAGTCGACACTCTCAACGAGGCCTCGCCGGAACAGCTTCGGGACGTAGCCCGCTACGCTGAGGGGCTAGCCGAACACAAGGAACGGGAAGCCCGTCTTGAAGGGGAACCGGACGAAAACGATATCGAGGAACGCCCCGACGATCTTCCAGACGACGTCCCCTCGAAAGCGACGATCACGATCAAGGAAATTAACGACAATCGCTACTACTACTGGCAGTGGAGAGAAGGAGAGAAGGTCCGCTCCCAGTACAAAGGTCCGATCAACCCGGACGAATAGAATGACGGAGTCGGGGACAATAGATTTCTATCAATATTCCCCCCGTGTTCGAAGTGTAAATCGATAGCTGGCAGTCGGAAGACTGGAAGACCAAACCAGTTTTTACATCGATGACGAGGAGTGGAACCCACAAGTTACACTTCGATTCCGGGTGTCAGACAGACAGCTTACACGTCGATGGAGTGGGTAGAATTGACTGTACTGAATATCGAACCATCAGATTAGCAAGAAGGCGAAGTAGCTCGCGTTACACATCGATGACGGGGAGTCCCTTATAGGAAATACTTCGGTGTCGGTCCCAACAGAGACGGCACTGATCATCCGAATATAGGAGATAAATTGGGTAGAACTGCCGGATAAACATCGATGGAGGTAAATCTTTTTAACGCCTCGGCGTACAGCAAGCGTATGGCCGGTAGTGATCAGGATGGAGCGGACCAATCTACCCTCGACGAAGGAACTCGTTCTAGAGCTGACGCAGAACACATAGAAGCCGGTGGGGAGAATGCTACCGGGAACGTGATACCGGAGCAAACCGAGGAGACTGTAGAGGACAGTACACAGCGGTCAATTCGGGATATGCTCGACGATGAGGGAGAAGCATCCGTTTTTGTCAATCGAGATCTCGTCGAGCCGGACACGATCATCGATGAAGAGCGAATCGTCGGACGTGATGACCAACTCGAGTCCGTCGTTTCGTTTCTGAAACCGACTCTCCAAGGAAACCGGCCTCCGAATATGCTGCTGTACGGGCCAGCTGGGACGGGAAAATCACTCATTATCGGGGCAGTCACACAGCAGATCATCGAGCTCTGTCAGTCCAAAGGCGAACACTTCGGCGTTGTCGACATCAACTGCCAGCCGATCAATACCCTCGATCAAGCTGTCTTCGAACTCGTCCAAACCGTCGCGAAGGACGTCGGTGCAGAGGTCGGCGTCCCAGAGACGGGAGTGTCGACGAAGCGCAAGTATCGGCGCTTGTATGAGCTGATCAACGAACACTACGACTCAGTCATTTTCATCCTTGACGAGATCGATCTCCTGGTCGGCCGACGAGCGAACGACGAACCCGCCTACTCGAAACTGCTCTATCAGCTATCGCGAGCAAGTAACACGAACGAAATCGAAGGACAAGTATCAGTCGCAGCTCTGACGAATGACCCCAAATTCATGGAGGATATCGACGGTCGTGCCGAGAGTTCATTCAATCCACGGGACGTCTATTTCCCCGATTATGATGCTAATCAGCTCCGCCAAATACTCGAGAACCGTCGTGACGCCTTCCGGTCCGATGCGTTAACTGACGACGTGCTACCGCTCGTTTCAGCATTCGCGGCCCAAAGCCATGGAGACGCACGAAAGGCAATCGACTTATTCCGCGGTGCCGGTGACCTCGCGGATGAACGGGGTGACGAGAAAGTTCGCGAAGAACACGTCCGCGAATCTCAGGAAGAAATCGACAAGGACCGCTCACTGAAGTTAATCGAGGGTCTGACCACCCAGAAGAAGATATCCCTCTACGCGACCGCCTCCGTCGCCCATTTCTCCAATTGGTCCGGGAGTTCCGTCCCGAGTCCGGTCGGCTTCAAAGTCTACCAATGGATTACCGATGAGATCGATGCTGACCAGATGACGCGGGAGACCTATGTCAAGTACGTCAAAGAGCTCTCCACGTATGGTCTCATCTCGACCTCACGGAAGAGTCGAGGCCGTGGTGGCGGAATGTACATGGAGTTCACGTTCACGGGGGATCCCGAAGCCATGATGAATCGGATCGTCGACGACACTCGTTTGGAAGCTATCTCCGATCAGGAGGACCTCCTCCAGTCCGTCGTTAACGCCCAGTTGAAGGAGTTCCACAATTAGTGAATTTGCAGATAGATTCAGAAGATTCTCTCGAGAGACACCCCCCGTATTCGATGTGTAAACTCGAATCAGATCTCATAGGAGCGTGACTCGGCTCTCGCATTCGACAAGTTCGGATTTCGCGCAGGAGTTGAGAGTGCCCATTTCTCCACCCAGACCACGAGTATCACCTGCGTTTGTCCCGAGTATTGAACACCCACCCCCCGTCATCGAAGTGTAAACATGTGAGAGTCGGGGTGGGCGAAAGTGCGGGTGAAACCGTTGACAGCTGGTTTAGAGTCTAATAACGGTGATATCGGGGAGAACGACAGCGCTGATCAGCGGCTATACCATTACTCGGTTTATTGAAGTAACCTTCTCAAAACCTCGTGTAATGGTACATTACGGCTATGGTTATAATGGAGGTCATATAAATCTTCGTCAGACAAAGGACTAACCCAATTTAGACCTTATTTGGATGTCTAAACACGTTTCAAGACGTATTCCGGCGTTTCTAGCTGTTTTGACTATTCTCACATTCCACCCCCTCCCCTCTTCTGAAGAGTTTACACATCGATGACGGGGGGAGGGAGGGGTCATTCTCCGTGGTAGCGGATCACTTGCCGCCAACGGATGTGAATGCCGTCACGGCCATCTCTTGGGTCTCGGCAAGTTCCCGATGAATATCCGTTCGGTCCCTCCCAAGCGGTGACAACGCGCTCTCGACAGCTCGAACCAACTGCGTCTCGTAGTATGTGGCGTCGTAAGTCCCGATTTCCTCATGGGCAGGTCGACACGGTCCCGCGTGGATTTCTCGTTGTCGTCGACCACATGCTCGATATCCTGGCCCGGGTGGACAGCGAGGTCTCGATCGCGATGCCGCCAGTATGCGAACGTCGTTTGGTAGTACACGCCGCCGTCGACGCGGTAGACAGGTGTCTCGAACTCGTCGCCAACGAACCGCGGGCCCATTCGGGTTCGCTCACCCTCGAGATGGCTATCGGCGGCCGTTGCGACCGGCGTCGTGAGCTCGTCGCGCC
>Ga0207995_100153_pt1 | contig 29781 bp, 38 predicted proteins | sample AntDeeMetag022AM_FD_184759 | JGI IMG/M metagenome (GOLD analysis project Ga0207995, IMG submission 184759) | Saline lake microbial communities from Deep Lake, Antarctica - Antarctic Deep Lake Metagenome 022AM (SPAdes) (version 2) | ecosystem: Environmental > Aquatic > Non-marine Saline and... | reverse complement strand
CATCGTCTTCGGGCCAGATGGACAGCTGTTCGTCGGGGTCGGCGACGGCGGGGGCGGCGGGGACCAAGGTGACGGCCACGTCAGCGATTGGTACGATCCGGTGGCTGGCGGGAACGGACAGGACGTAACGGCGAACCTCCTGGGGAGCATCCTCCGAATCGACGTAGATGGCCGCGACGGGGAGAAGGGATACGCGATTCCGGCGGACAACCCCCTCGTCGGTCAGGCGGGGTTGGACGAGCAGTTCGCCTGGGGCTTTCGAAACCCGTGGCAGCTCTCGGTCGACCAGGGAGCCCTCTACGCCGGCGACGTTGGACAGAACCGGTACGAGGAGATTGACCACGTACTCCGCGGCGGCAACTACGGCTGGAACGTCAAAGAGGGGCGCCACTGCTACCAAGCGAGCGACTGCCCCGACACGACGCTGGAGACGGTCCGAGGTGGCGAGCCGTTGCGCGACCCAGTCGTCGAGTATCCCCACTCCGACCGACCGGTCAGCGGTATCTCCGTCATTATCGGCAATGTCTATCGAGGAACCGCGGTACCGGAGCTGCAAGGCTCGTTCGTCTTCGCCGACTACCGAGCGCAGGGCCGGCTGTTTCTTGCCGACCCCGGTGAGGGCCAGTGGCCGACTGCGGTGCTCCCAATTGTCTCCGGTGATGCCGGCAAGCTCCAGCAGGTCCTCTCTATGGGGCGCGACGCTGACGGCGAGATATACGTTCTCGGGAGTGGCGAGGGTGACGGCGGCGTCTATCGGCTGGAAGCCGCTGGGTGAACGATGTTGCCCAGATGAAGGAGGGCTGCATCCGAGGCGGCCGTCGACGACGCTACTCGTGGCGTTGCTGCGAGAGATGGTCGCCTAAGCCAGCACGGGTGTCTGAACGGTCAGCGTCCACTCATAGGCGAACCAGATGAGGTCGTCGGCCACCTCCATGATGGGAGTAGCGTCGGGCATCCCATCGCCGTTGGCCCAGGCACGGGCGTTGCTTCCGTGAGACTCCTTCGAACGACAAATCTTCGTCGAGGTTGATCCCTGTAGTTACCCGATGGGCACCCCAATTATCGGGATATCGCAGGGTCTGTCGATAGAGTTGGACGCGCTGCCAGGCGCCGACACCGGGGGCTAACGAGTAGGTTCACGAGAAGGATTCCGGGGATAGGAGTGGCATGGTTGCGCTGTCTCGAAAGAAACTGTAAGAGTTAGAACGCCACGAAGGCGTTACTGAACTTCGAACTTCCCGAGTGTGGACGAAGAGTCCGAGTCGGCGCTACTGTAGATGACGCGGATGGTGTCGCCTGAACCCAGAGCCGTGGCACCGGAGGGTGAGCCGTACGAACCAGTACCCTCGCCAGGTTCGACCATATCGCCCTCGCTAATCGAGCCAGACGTGTCGTAAAACAGGACTTTGAAACTGCTTCCTGCAGACACATCCTGATTCCCATCATCCCACGGGTTGTTTGCGTTTGCAGCCGTGTCGCTATCTGTATTGTTCAGAGTCCAAGCGCTGTTTCCGTCAACCGTCACTGATATGTCGGACTCCGCGATGGAGGTTCCGGATTGGTGGGTTACTGTTACGGCCGTGAACTCAGACGTGTTAGTCGTGTTTGAACCAGTACACTTTCGGTACTAGTGTCGAAGCCGAAGCTTGCTTGTGGAGTCGTGTTCTGAACTTGATCACCGAGACCGAGTACGAAGGTCCCGATGACTGCGGCCAGAATCACCGTAATGGCCACCATTAGAATAACCCCAATAACGGGGCTGACGGCCTGCTCGTCATCGAAGAACTGCTTGAGATCCATTATTCAGGGACCTCAAACTTGCCGAGGGTGGAGGAGCTGTCCGAGTCAGGGCTGGAGTAGATGACACGGATGGTTTCGCCGCCGAAGCCGCCAGTAGTCGACGTAACAGTTACTGAACTCCCAGCAGAGACATCAGTGCTAGCACTGGGGAAATCAGCCCAGGAATACGACGTGGAATTGTCGGTCGCACTGGTGTCTCCAGTCGCGCTGAAGTTGCTCGTAGCGGAAATGTTGATGTTCGACGCAGGAATTGAGTTACCGCTCTCATGAGTAATCGTCACGTTGGTGGCGCTGTCGGCGCTGTCGAACCCGAAGCTCGCTTGCGGCGTCGTGCTCTGTATCTGATCGCCCAGTCCGAGAACGAACGTCCCGATCACAGCAGCCAAAATCACCGTAATGGCCACCATCAGTATGACCCCAATAACGGGGCTAACCGCTCTGTCGTCGTCGAATAGCTCTTTGAATTGCATTGTTGATTTACCAACACACCCTACGAATTCCGCACCGAACCCGCCTCGTAGACTGTGCTTACTGATGAGAAACTCAGTACTAACATAAAAAAGCCTCGGCTATTTATTCAGATTTGATAGCTACACTGTCAACTAACCAGCAGAATTCAGCCTATGAGAATACCCAGCCGACTGGGTTCGGTGCCGGCTGGATTAGGTGTGTTGGCAGGTCCACCGGGGAGGTGGTCCAGTTCTCCGTAGGAATCCAAGGAGCATGAAACCACCGCACAATGCCGAGATTGGTGTCTCTTGTGAAGATGATTGAAGTGACAAATCAGGTCGTTGCCACCGAGGGTCTGGTCGAGTCGAAGGGGTCGATTCGTTCACGAGGAGGCCGAAATACTCCAGGAGTCCGCTACCGTTGTCAACTCCCGAAGCCCGTACCGGCGCGAGAACTACCTCGGCGCCGACGTCGACGAGGACAAGCGCCTCTCCGTTGAGCAGATCGAGAAGTGAGTAACGCGAAGGCGCTCTGGATCGCGAAGACGGTCCTCCGTCGCGGGGCAACCGTCCGCTGTCCGCACTGCCTCGATGTCGACGACGAGGCCGTCCCGATCTCGGAGCCCTGTGAGTACGTCCCCCGCGAGATCGTCATCCCCCGCGAGGGTGGGAAGACCATCTGTGTCGAGTTGGCCGTGCTGCCGAAGGCCCATCGCTACTGCGAGCGCTGTGGGACGGTGAACTTCGGCAGCCCGCTGGCCGACCGGGAGTTCGAGGCGTTCCAGGCCGTCCTGGAGGAGCTCTGTGACTCGGCTCGGTTCGTCGACTACCCGCAGAGGCGACTGCAGAAAGAGCGCTCAGACGCGCTGGCAAAGAATGGCCGCGAGGAGGGCCCTCACGACGTGACCATCGTCCGGTCGTTCGTTGATTCGTTGATAACCTCTCACGGCCTGATGGCGACCGCCCCAACCACGCCGGTTCAACAGGGCACCATTCGTCGAAGGCGCGGCCGCAGTGACGTTCATGGCGATGGTGACCTGCGTGCTCGCCACCGCCACGGCCGTCGCTGAGGGGCTGACCGTGCAGGGCGCCCTCGGCGATGTCGCCATCCCGGACGCGACGCTGACGTTCACCATCGCCGCTATCGGCTGCCTGATTGCCGCCGGCGTGTTCGCGGTGCTGGCGGCACTGTTCGCTTGATTTGGAGTTCACCCATCCATGCCACACCCACAAACGTCCGTCAGAAGAATCGCCCCGCGGGCGGCTATAACTACTCGTCGTCGCCTTCGCCCGCATCAGACTCGGTCGTGTCGTCCCGCCCGAGCAGTTTCGAGAGGAGCTGTTGACCCTTCCCGCTTTTCTGGCCTTTCTCACGGGCCTTCTCGCGGCTTTTGGCGCTCATGTGCGGAGATAGCGGGGCTGTCCCTAAATAACCACGGCCACAGCGACACACAGCACGGCAACCCCCAGCGACGCCAGACAGCCTTTCAAGACCCAGGCGTTGAACGTGATGTCGCTGTGGTTTTCGGAGATCATGACGACGAACACAATCAAGAGCCGAATCCGTGATGGGCTCCCGTCGGCGTGGAACATCGGTTTCTACGCTGTCGGGTTGGTGACGGGCGTGCTCGTGGTCTACTCACCGGGGACACCAGGCATCGCGGCCGCCCTGACGACAGTCGCCGTGGTGTCGGTCTGGGCGCTGTCGTTCGTCGGCGGCATCGGCATCGGGCTGGTCCTGATGCACGCCGCCCACACAATTTCGCTTTCGCAGTAATTCGGAGGGTACAACACAATGCACACAACCCCTTGAGTCGCATCGCTCTTCAACTGAACCTGCGCCGGCTGGAGACGGTGACGATCACGTCGACGGTCGTGGCCTTCGCGCTGACGGTCACGCTCGTCGGCGCCACTGCGCTCTCGCTCGCGCCTTCGTGAGCGACCCATAGAGCGCGGGCGAGAGCGCGCCTCAGGAGGCCACCCAACCAGAACCGCGCGCCGACCCGTCCGGAGCGAGCGTCCAGCGGGATATGCCCGCTCGTGTCCGGCCCGATATGCGGGTCCGTGTCCAGGGTGACTGTCGCCGAGAACGCGCGCCGCCGCGTGGCGCGCGACAGCGCAGGCGTAACAACGCACTGGAATGCGAAAGCCCGCAAAGGGTGCAACCGACGGGGATACCCGCTGGCGCCGAGGGCACATACACTTCAGCCCGCACGCCCGATATGGTCGGTCGCGAGCGGCGCGGAGGGCGGCAGCGGCGAGCGGGGCGGGCCGTTACGTACACACCTGCCCAGCTGGCCACGTCGCTCGGCAACCACATCCACCGCCCTGGCGGACCCAGAAAGGGCGAGGCCGCGATGTACTCGTTCAGGTCCGTGAGTTCGATCGGCCGTATCCGCCCCCGTGTGTTCGATATTGAGCGGGTACCGAACGAGGCCAGCCCCAGGGCCTCCCTTTTGGTGAAGGTATATATGCGAGCCCTCGCCCATTCTGTGTGTATGCAACAACGCGACTACGAGGACGAACTGACGTACCACAATCACCAACAGAACGGCACCGAAGCCCAGTTCCACGACGCCTATGAGGCCGCCGTGGACTCGGTGCAAAGCGATCTCGGGGCCACCCACCCGCTCCGCATCGACGGAGAGGCTGTCACTACTGACGATAGCTTCGTCGTCAAGTCGCCTGGCGACTTCGACCTCGAGATCGGCGAGTTTGCCGCGGGCGAGGCCGCCGAGGTCGAGGCCGCCGTCGATGTCGCGAGCGCTGCACACCCTGACTGGGAGGACCGGGACCCGTCGTCGCGTACTGAGGTGTTTACCACCGCTGCGGACCTCCTGCGGGACCGCAAGTACGAGTTCGCCGCCGCGCTCTCCCTCGAAAACGGCAAAAACCGGACCGAGGCGATGGCCGATGTTGACGAGGCGATCGACTCATCCTCGCCGACCGCCTCCAGGATACCCATCGGCTCGTGACCGATTCCCGTTCTTGCCTCGCGGTCCTGATAGCCCCGGTAGGGCCAGAGATCCGAGCCACAGACCGCGGTGTGCGTCACCCGGACCACCGCGTCAGTCGGGCTCTCAATCTCCGGCGCCGATCGCTCCTCGACCCGGATATCACTCGCCGTGGTACACTGCTGCGTCTATAGCTGTTGGTTCGCAGGCCGGCGGCAAAAAGCCGTCCGTGGCGGGACTGATCGACCTACCAAGGCGGCTGAGCTGGCGGGGATGTCCGTCTGGGACTTTGCGCAACTCGCCAAAGAACGTGATATCACCTGGGTGGCGGACGATCATCTCGACGCGGATCTCGAGGCGCTGTGAATGTGGGTCTTCGACGCCACGCCGCTCATCTACCTCGCGAAAGTCGACCGGCTCGCGCTCGTCCAGCAGCTCGATGGTCGTGTGTCATTCCCGAACGCGTCTACGAGGAGGTCGTCGAAACTGGTCTCAAGCAGGGATATCCGGACGCCCGTCGAATCGAGCGCAGCATCGACGCCGACAGGTTTGATATCGTGTCGGTTGAGACCACCGCGCTGCTGTCCCGTCTTCAGGTTGACATCCTCCTCCGCGTGAACGCGGAGGAATCCTGAGCAGTTGGAGTTTTCAGGTTTAACAATCTCACCGAGCATCCGAACAGTAAGAATCTGTCGGGATGCTCGTGGACTGTAGCGGGTGTGATTGCTGGGAGTGCCAAGCCCCCGGTACTCCTATCCTCTATCAGTTTTTGGACTCCCCGTGTTGTTTTTGCCATGGGGAGTCCAGCAGATTTCAACGGACTCGGAGTTACTTTTCCGATTTACAACAGTCAACTCCACTCCGACTCTGTGAGAATCGGGCGGTCATCGACTGGTTTCGATTATTGCTTGGTTGATTGGGGCGGTAAACCGCCATCGTAGGACTAGGCAGAATTGCTCTGTTCTAGCCTGATTCCTGTTTTTACAGTAGGTCGCTTCCAAATTCAAACTATCGATTAGAAAACGTGGGCTGGCTGTCGGACTCATCCTGCGGCTAAAGCCGCAGGTATTCTCCTCGGTTGTATATAATAGCAACCTCAGCGAGGCCGACGTCGCTGTCCTCGCCTCCGCAGACGCCCACGATAGCCTGGCCGTGATGGATGAGACGTACGGCCGTGATGTTGCTACGGCTGAGGGAATCACAACCCGGGGGACGGCATATCTCGTGCTGAAACTCGCTAGCGAGGGGACGATCAGTATCGACGACGCCCGAACCGTGATTGATGCGATGATCACGAGGGCTGGTACTGCGCCCCCGACGTCTACGTGAAGATTGTCCAGAAACTCGACTCGCTGGTGGACTGATGTGTCCCCGTTGCGGCAAGGAGGGTACGCTCCATAGCGGGGATGCGTTCTTCCTTCGGTCTGTTAAACTGCGATCACGAGCCCGGTCACGAGTGTACCGAGTACGAGTGCCAGCCACGTCGTCCGCACTGCGAGCCGCCGCCAGAACCGCCTCCCCAGCTGGCGGAGTTGACCACGGAGGGCTGCCCGCTGTTCCGTTTCTAGAACCGCGACTTCGTCGTCGTAGTCACCGCAATTTGCGGGAAGCGTCCGGAGTGTCGTCTGGCACTCGCTGCATGTGTATTCGAACTCTGCCCGGACGTGCTGGCGGTGGAATTCTTGCTCGCCGCCCTCGTTTTTGAGTGCTGCGTAGATCTCGGCGTGGCGGCTTGTCCGAGCCAGTAGGGGGGCTGAGCCGCTCAGCGGTGGTCGAAGACACGCTTGACTTTTCCCACTTCCGTGCGTTCGAGTTCGCTCGGTCCAACTACCTCGATGCTATCTGGTGAAACGTCCAGCACGTCACGGAGCGTGGCGCCGATGTCGTCGGCCAGGTCCTCGAGGGAGCCGTCGTACTCGTGGTGATGCTCGGCCGTGATTTCGAGCCGGTCAAGTTCGTCATCGCGGCGCAGGTCGATGCGGTAGTGGGGCGCGACCGCCTCGAGGTCGACCATCACTTCCTCTATCTGGGAGGGATAGACGTTCACCCCGCGGACGATGAGTAAGTCGTCAGTCCGGCCCGTGACGTTGTCCATCCGGACGATACTCCGACCGCAGTCACACGCCTCGTAGGTCAGTGCGGTCATGTCGCCGGTCCGGTAGCGCAGCACAGGGAGCGCTTGTTTCGTGAGGGTCGTCAGGACGAGTTCGCCCTCCTCTCCCTCGGGTAGTGGCTCGCCCGTTTCTGGGTCGACAACCTCGGGGAGGAAGTGGTCCTCCCAGATATGGAGCCCTGCCTGTGCGTCCGCACACTCCATGGAGACGCCCGGGCCGATAATCTCCGAGAGGCCGTAGATGTCCAGCGCGGTCACGTCGAGGGCGTCTTCGATCTCCTCGCGCATCGCATCGGTGAACGGCTCAGCGCCGATGATGACGGTGGAAAGCGGGAGTTCTGCAGGGTTGACACCCGCGTCCTCCAGCGCCTCCGCGATGTAGAGGCAGTAGGAGGGCGTACAGCAGAGCACGTCGCTTTCGAGGTCCTGAAGCATGGTCATCTGCCGAGCGGTGTCGCCCCCGCCGGTCGGAATGACCGTCGCCCCTACCTCCTCGGCGCCGGCGTGGAGTCCGAGCCCACCGGTGAACAGCCCGTAGCCGTAGGAGTTCTGGACCACGTCGTCGCTATCGACGCCGCCCGCGACCAGCGACCGCGCGACGACCTCGCTCCAGACCGCCAGATCGTCGTCGGTGTAGGAGACGATTTTTGGCTTCCCGGTCGTCCCTGAGGACGCGTGAATCCGAGCAACATCGTCCCAGTCGACAGCGAAGAGCCCATCGGGGTACTCCATGCGAAAATCCTCCTTCGTCGTCGTCGGGAGCTTCGAAACGTCCCCGACACGGTCAATGTCGTCGGGGGCGACGCCCGCGTCGTCCAGGGCCTGGCGGTAGAACGGGACGTTCTCGTAGGCGTGTTCGACAGTCTCGCGGAGTCGCTCTGACTGTGTCTCACGAATGGTCTCACGTGGGGCGGTTTCGATGTCGCTTCGCATGGCTCAACGCGTGTCCCGCGGTGGCAAATAACTGTGTGTGCAGGGCGTTACCGCGGGAGCTTTGCTGGCTCCCCAGAGTGACGAATGTACTCCACAGCGATGCCCGTGACGGGGGCGTCGGAGTCGTGGGCGGCGTCGCGGGCGCGGTCCAGGTAGCGTTCAGTGATGTTGAGCACTTCCTCGTAGGCCTCGGCGTCGCTGCCGGCGAGGAGATACTCAGCAGTGACAGGGGTGAGCTGTCCGTCCGCCATGTCGACGTCGAAGTCGTCCACGTCGTCGAGCCAGAGTTGTGCGCCGATGATAGCGAGTACGACCGAGCGTTCGAACGGCATCGAGAGCTCGATACCGGCCTCCCTGAACATCTCGATCATCCCGTGGTAGATGACACCAACGCGGCCGTACTGAGTGACGAGGTAGGGGAGGTCGAGTTCCGCGTCCGCGAACAGCTCCGGAGGCGCTTCGAAGCCTGCTTCGGCGAAGCCAGCGAACTTGTACTCCTCGCGGAGCGCCTCTTGGGCAGTTTCAGCGTCGACATCCTCGACGGCACATTCCGGTTCCTCACGAGCGTCCTCGACCATCGCTTCGGAGACCGCGTCCGCTTCCGCAGCGAGGACGGCGTCGACCATCAGCTCCCGGAAATGCGGGTCGCGGTCCTGATGCGCCTCAGACCGGTCGACGGCGTCGTCGTATGTTGCTCGAACGGAGTCGGGGAACGCGGCGAATCGCTCCTGCACCGCCGCTTGCAGCACCTCCTGTGCAATACTGGCGACGCGGCCGCGGTCGGACGCGGCGAGTTCGAAGTCAACGTGGAAATCCTCGTACTCGGCGTCGTTGATGGCGTCGCGCATGTCGCCGTCGAGGAGGGCGACGACGACCAGTTCGGCCACGTCCTCCGCACGGCGAACCTCGGTGACAAGTTCGGCTGATTCTGGGTATGTGGCGAACCGCCGGCGGAAACGGGAGAGGGGGTCGGTTCGGCGAGTTCCTGCGACTGGATTGACGCCTGGTGGCGCCTTCTCGAGAGCGCGTCGGTAGAGGTGACTCAGCGTGAGTTCGACCGGCATCGTGAGTTTGGTGTCGTACTCGAAGGTCACGTCCTGGCGGCCGAACTCGGCTTCGAGCACGGACTCGACGTCGTCGTAGGCGTCCTCGACCATCGCCGCGACTTCGTCCTCAACGCGCTGCTGGAGGCGGATGGCCGTGAGTTCGAGCGTGCCCCCCTCTGCGTAGTGACTAAACACTGCGCGGGCGGGCGTCGGGAGTGTGTCGACGCCGGCGAGGCTGTCAGCGAGCCCTCGGAGCGGTCCGGACATGGGTTTCCGTCGGCCCACCAGTCGTTTGAAGCTATCCATCCCGCGGGCGAACCGCGCAGGTTTTTCCCGCCTCCGACTGAGGTCCAGCCATGCGACGCGATTTCGCTGCCCGGGCCGAGCGAGCTGCGGACCTGCTAGGCGTGCTCGCTCGAACCGCCCTCGACAGCAACCCGGTGCCAGCCGACTGGGAACACGTCACGAAAATCGACCCCGAGGGAGCCAAGAAGCTCCCGCTGCTCTACCCCCTTTGGCTCGCAGAGACCGACGCGCTGTCTGTCGGCGGCTCCGCCGACGTCACGCCAGCCAACACGGAGGCTGCATTCGACCTACTGACGGGGCTCTCGACGCCGCTCTGTCACGAGCCCAGCGGCGCCGACCACGTCACCGAGCGGAGTCACGAAGACGCCGACCTGCTGTTGATCCCGGAGGTGCTCAACGGCAACAGCGAGGCGCTTGTGGGGACGCTCGGCAAAGCCGTCGAGAGTATCCGTGAGACGTTGGCCCCGAAACTGGTCCGGGAGAAGGCGCCGTGGCTCTCTTCGCGGTTCGTGGATTACTTCGCAGATTTGGGGACGACGATGTTGCTCTCACAAGCAGCGTTCGAAGCTTACATCGCCCAGAACCCCGACAGCGCGGCGGCCCGCGAGTCAGGGGTGAGCGCAGAAGACGTGCTCTCACCGAGAGAAGCCAAACAGCGCGCGATGGCCGCTGACCGGCACCTCGACTCGGAAATACTCTATCTGGAGTACTCAGGAACCTTCGGGGGTGCGAAGGCCGTCGAGACGCTGGAACTGCTCGCGCCGGCGCTCAGCCGAGCCAGAATCTGGTACGGTGGGGGGCTGGCGGACGGCGAGGACGTTGCCGAGATTCGCGACGCTGGGGCAGATACCGTCGTCGTCGGCGACGCCTTCCACGACGTTGCTGCTGCGGAGGCGGAACTCCTCAGCCTCGCTGAGGCGGAACTCGATTCCGACACGAGTGAGGAATCACTCCGGGCGTGGACTGAAGTCCACATGGACGCTGACGGGCCGGGGGCGCGGTACCTCTCGACGATACCCAGTGTCGATGACCCGGCACGGCTGGCCCGGGAGTACAGCGGCACAACAGTCCGAGCGTGGCTCGAACTGCAGAAGCGACGGGAGCAGGCCACGGAGAGCGAGGAGGACTCACGCTCCACGGTGTCGGTTCGCCGCACCGTGCTGCGGGCCGCGATAGCCCCTGTCGTCGACGGGGACATAGACCAGCTCGCGGCGACAATAGCCCGGGCGGCACTGGCTGGCCGCCATGACGACGAGAACGGGGAACACGGTGCCGCCCAACTCAGCGTCTCCGGGATGGAGGAGTGAGTCCGGAGCGTCACACTAACGTACTCCCGACTGCCAGAGGAGACATGGTCGAACTCGAAGAAGCCGGCTTCGTCCTCGGGACGGGGCTGCTCGCGTGGCTCGCCGCCGTGACGGCGACAGACGGCTGGAGCGAACCGGTGATCATCTTCTGGGCAGCGATCATCACCTTCGGTCTCGCCGCCGGCTTCCTGGTCGCCGAGCACGTCGAACTCCCGATCTGACGCTGCCGGTACAGCTATTCCGGGTCGGGTTCATCCACTGGTCGTGAGCGACTCCAAAGCGACGTTCGAACTGTTCGAGGACGCACAGGAACAGTGGCGCTGGCGGCTCCGCCACGAAAACGGCAATATTCTGGCTGACAGCGGCGAAGGGTACGCCAGCAAGCAGAAAGCCCAACAGGGCCTGGAGAGTGTGAAAAAGAACGCGGCCGGCGCGCACGTCGAGACGGAGTAGTCCGCCCGCGCGGGCCGAGACCGGTGAGCCTTTGCCCAACCTGGTCTAACTGCGCCCGTGACCTTCGAGACGACAATCGACGTGCGCTATCGCGATATCGACGCGATGGGCCACGTCAACAACGCCGTCTACGCATCCTATCTCGAGCAGGCCCGCATCAACTACTTCCAGGACCTGCTCGGCGTCGACCTCTCTGCAGTGGGGGCGGTACTGGCAACGATCACTATCGAGTACGAGCGCCCCGTGGAACTGTCCGACAGCGAGGTCCGGGTCGAACTCGACGTCCCCCGCATCGGCGACTCAAGCATCCCGATGGAGTACGAACTCTCCCGCCCGGACGGTGAGCGAGTGGCTACCGCCGAAACTGTGCAAGTCGCCGTTGACAAGGACGCACAGGAGCCGACCTCGATTCCTGACACGTGGCGTGAGGAGATTGTTTCCTACCACGACCTCTGAGCCTGGACGGCTCGCCGACAGTTTATGAGTCAGCGCCTGCTACTCGATCTGTGTACAGCGCACGAGACCGGGTCGAACAGGAAGAGTGGCTCGCCCACATACAGGCGGCCGCCGACGAACTCGACCTCGGGAGGGAACCGCGAACGACTGCCGAGGACCTCTTTCTGAGCAACGTCCCCGACGCCGACCGTTCGAAACCCGCCGTCGGCGCCGCCGCGCTCTACGCGGCGACCCTGCTGGCTGGCCAAGAGCGCTCCCAGACCGCCGTTGCGGAGGCGATGGGCGTGACGCGACTCTCGGTGCAATCGAAGTGGAAACCGCTGCTCGAAGAAGCTGGGTTCCGGACGCCGAGTTGGTGAGGAGTTACGCTTGGTCGGCTTCGCCTTCGCCTGGCGGGAACTTCCCGCGACCCTCCCGGTCGGGCGTCAGATTTCCGTGGCGGTCGATCTCGCCGGAGACAATGCGCGTCGAGGAGATTCGGGTACCGTCCTCAGCGGGCACATGGTCGACGATTTCGATGCGGAGCGGAGCGACCCCTTTCGCTTCGCGAATTTCGTTGATGCGCTCGCCGCCGTCCTGGGTCTCTGGTGAGACGATGAGCACGTCGAACTGTTCCTCTGTGGCAATCCCGGTTGGCGCCTCGAGCGTTCGGACCTCGAACTCCCGGTCGTACTCCTTGGCGAGGGGTGCGAGCTCCTGCTCCAGTTCTGCCTTGCGCTCCCCGAATGGGCGAACGTAGCGCTCGACGTGTCTGGTCTTCGGCGCGAATTCGTCGGACGTGAGTCCGACAGTCACGTCGCCGAGTTCGAACGCTTGCCGGAAGAGCGCGAGATGGCCGTCGTGAACAGGGTCGAACGTACCCCCCAGCGCGACCTGCATGCCTCGGAGTGTGCCCGCCGGGGTTAAAAGGGCGTCACTCCGTGTCGTCGCTATCCTCCTCGTCGGCAGGAGCAGGGGCGTCGGCGGATCCGCCACTGACAGAAATTGTGACCGGACCGTCGTCGCTTCCGTCCTGCCCGCGGCTGAGTCGTTCGTCGAGGTTGAAGACGGCGTTGAGCTGATTCTGTACCTGTCCGACAGCCTCCGAGACGAGTTCGCTGGGCGAGATGGCCTCGTACTCGTAGGGGTTGTTGCCCGCGCCGGCGCTCTCACGCTTCCCGCGCATCACGGTCGTTTCGTCGTGCAGCTCCGCCAGCGCTTCCCGAACGGTGCTGGGGTAGAGGCCGGTGCCTTCAGCGACCTCTTCGCTGGTGCTGTCGGGGTTTTGTCGCAGGTAGACGTAGATCCGCGCCCGCGTCTCCGTATCGAGCAGCCACGCCAGCAGGTCGACAACGCTCTGGTCGAACTCGCCGATGGCCTTATCAGCGCCCTCTTCGAGCCGATCGCGGGCCGACTGGATCTCTTCATCCCCGCCGGTCTCGTCAGTCTGAGTGTCCTCGTCAGCCATATGTTCTCACCTGAAGGTCACAACTACTCAGTCATAAACGTTTGCCGGCGTTCCGACCCGGCAAGTAGCAGCAAATATCACCACGTCGTTGCCCCTGCCGTCCGCCGTAACGGTGCTTGCGGTGCAGTGGTCATCGGTGGCGCCGGCTTCGCTCGCAGGTACTCGAACAGACAGCACCCCAACACGGAGGCCTTCGACTTCAGGCCCACACTACGCCGCGGAACTCGAACCGAGCACCACCGTCCTGGCCCTCAGTAACGGAGACAGACCAGCCGTGGGCGCGAGCAACCTCTGAGACGATGCTGAGACCCAGTCCGGTCCCCCCGGAGCCGGTGGAGTAGCCGGCCGAGAGCACGCGCTCGCGGTCCGATTCGGGGATGCCGACACCGTTGTCGGCGACAAAGAAACCGTCACCCTCCCCGAGAGAGCCGACCGTTACCTGAAGCCACTCGGTGCTGTCGTCCGGGACAGCGTGTTCAACCGCATTACGAAAGAGATTCTCGAACAGCTGTCGCAACCGGGACTCGTCGATGGCGACGGCCCCGTCGAGCTCGACCCGGAGCTCGGCGTCACCGGTTTTGACCCCCATCCAACACGAGCTCGCAAACTCGGCCAAGTTGACGTGCTGTGTCTCGATGCCCGCCTTCCCCTCCCGGGCAAGCGTGAGCATGTCCTCGACCAGCGTGCCGATGCGGTCGAGCGAGCGGCCAATCGCGTCGTGGTTCGGCGTCGGATCATCAGCCTCACGAGCGAGTTCGAGGTGGCCTTCCGCGATATTGAGCGGGTTCCGCAAGTCGTGTGAAAGGATACTCGCGAATTCGTCGAGGCGCTCGTTCTGCTCGCGCAGCCGCGACTCGCGCTCGACTCGGTCCAGCGACGCCCGGAGCGACGTTGCGAGAATCTCCACCAATGCTTCGTCGGTGTCGTCGAAGGCGTACGGCTCGGGAGAGGAGGCGATGAGGACCCCGTACTCACCAAGCGGGTAGATGATGACGCTCCGCGCCGGGCTCTCCTCAGTAAGAACCTCAGACACCCGTGAGTCCTCGAGCACCAACGGCTCATCTTGGTCGAACGCGTCCCAGACGACCGCACTGCGACTACCTTCCGGCGCGTCACGCTCGTAGCGTGGCTCGGTTTCGAAGGTGTCTGTAAGTTCGTGTGTGGCCGCCGCCATTACCAGCGATTCGCCGTCAGTACCGGGGAAGTACACGGCGCTCAACGGCGCCCCGATAATCTCGTTGGAGGCCGTCGCTGCAACGCTCGCGGACTCCGAAGAGGTCGTCGTCCGCATCAGATTGAGCGTACAACTTCGGAGCTGCTCGACCTTTCGATCGCGTTCCACCCGGTCAGAGATGTCGTAGCCGAGCAGCATGTACGCCGTCTCATCGGCAACGGGCGCCGTCGACCCGCGAAACTCAAACGGCACCGACTCTCCATTGTCGGCCCGGAGCGATAGTTGGACCGTCAGCGAACCCCGCTCCACCAGCCGGTCGATTGCCGTTGCTGCACGTTCTCGGTCCTCAGCAACCACGAGCGTCTCAAACCCCGCCGTCGCGGACATCGACTCCAGGTCCGCGTCCGACCGCCCGCTCCGCTCCCGAGCTGCCTGATTCCACCACCGTGGCCGGCCCTCCGCGTCGAAAATGTAGACCACTTGGACCGTGTCGTCCAGCACCGCCCGGAGAAATGACTCCACATTTTGCCCCCTGGCGTCGGGGCTGCAGCTATCCATATCAGTACTGTGACGGGGGGCTACGTATATTTTTCTTTGGGGGCGTGGATTTCGACGGCTTCTTGGCCGCGCTCAGTATTTCGCTTCGTAATGAGTGCGGAGGAAGGGAGCGCCTTCGATGTGTACCGCCAACGCGTCGAACGGCCTCTCTACCGACTGTTCACGGAGTACGCGCCGGGACGGTTGCAGTGGCTCACCATCGGGATGGTTGGGAACGTCATCGCCCGCATCGCGAGCCTCCTCCCGCCCCTGGTGTTGGGTGTCGCAATCGACAGCGTCCTGACAGGCGACCAACCGTACACGTTGCCGCTGGTACCAAACAGCTGGATGCCAGTGACCGACGCCGAACAGTTCTGGTTTTCGGCGTGGATTATCGTCGGCTCGTTCGTCACCACGTCGGCGTTCACCTACATCTACGGCGTCGCCGCCAACAACTTCGCCCACCGGGTGATGCACACGGTCCGAACGGACAGTTTCGAGACGATGTAGCGGCTCGACATGACCTTCTTCGACGACAAGCAGACCGGGGAGGTCATGTCTGTGCTCAACAACGACGCCAACAATCTGGAGAACTTCCTGGACAACGCGCTTCAGAACTCGGTTCGGCTGAGCGTGATGATTCTGGGCATCGCACTCATCCTCTTCTCGCTAAACTGGCAGCTCGCGCTGGTCACGCTCGTTGCCGTGCCCGCGCTGTTCGGGCTCACCATCTGGTTCATGCGTGCCGTCGAGCCACGGTACGTCAAGCGCCGCGCCAGCGTCGGGAACCTCAACACCCGGCTTGAGAACGCGCTCTCGGGTGTCGAACTGGTCAAGACCACAGGTACGGAGGCCTACGAGACCGAGCGCATCGAGGACGCCTCGTGGCGGTACTTTCGGGACACGATGGGCGTGCTTCGGCTGAGCTATATCTACCGGCCCGGGATGGAGCTCCTGGCTGGGCTCTCCTTCGCGGTGACCTTCATCGTCGGTGGGCTCTGGGTGTTCACCGGGGAGGCGCCGTTCATGCTCACGGGAACCCTCCAAGCTGGTGAGTTCATCACGTTTCTGTTCATGACCCAGCGGTTCGTCACGCCGCTCTCGCAGGTGTCGAACATCGTCGACCAGTATGAGAACGCCAAGGCCTCCTGCGAACGGATCTTCGGGCTGATGGATATCCCCTCCCAGATTACGGAGGTCGAGGACCCCATCGAGCTCGAGGACCCAGCGGGCCACGTCGAGTACGACCACGTCGACTTCGGCTACGCAGATGTGCAGGACGGGGAGCCCGAGAGCCTCGTGCTGGAGGACGTGAGCTTCGAGGCCGAACCGGGCGAGACGCTCGCGCTGGTTGGCCCGACTGGAGCCGGCAAATCGACGCTGCTGAAGTTGCTCATGCGCCTCTATGACCCTGTGGACGGCGAAGTGCGCGTCGATGGTCACGACGTACGGGAGCTCAGTCTCGAAAGCCTCCGCCAGCATATCGGCTACGTCTCCCAGACGACGTTCCTCTTCGACGGTACTGTCGCCGAGAACATCCGCTACGGCCGGTTCGAGGCCGACCGCGAGGCGGTCGTCAAGGCCGCGAAAGCCGCGGAGGCACACGAGTTTATCGAAGCGCTGCCGAAGGGCTACGACACCCGTATCGGCGAACGCGGCGTGAAACTCTCGGGGGGGCAACAGCAGCGTCTCTCCATCGCCCGGACGATGCTGCAAGACCCCGAAATCCTCATCCTCGACGAGGCGACCAGCGCCGTGGACACGGAGACGGAGATGCTCATCCAGCGCAGTCTCGACCGGCTGAGTGAGAATCGAACCACGTTCGTCATCGCCCACCGCCTCTCGACCGTCCGAGAGGCCGACGAGATTCTGGTGCTCGAGGACGGCCAGATTGTCGAGCGGGGCGACCACGACGAACTCATCGAGTACGACGGCCTCTACGCTAAACTCTGGGGCGTGCAGGCGGGCGAAATCGACGACCTGCCCGAGGAGTTCGTTCAACGCGCTCGGGAACGTGCCCGCGAGCGACCGGGACTCTCGGATGCACCGGATTCCTCCGACGACGACTGAAGCGTACACCCCTCCGACAGCCTTCCGACAGCCCGCTTTTCTTGTACGAGAGCGCGACCAGTCCCCTCGTGGCCTGAGAGCCGCCCGGAGCGTCGAGGCGGGTGTGCAGCGCACCGCTCCGGAGGAGAAGCCGGCGCTGCCTGTTCGCCATCCTGTGAGCAGTTGCCACGGATACCGACGTCTCTAAATCCCACGGCTGACTCACCCGGCCATGAGCGAATCCGACACCGAACCGACCGCGGACGACACGACCGACGACCTCCTGCACAGAGAGGCCCTCATTGTCGAGGTAGCGTCGCCGGGCTCACGGCAGCGCTGTTCACCAGTCGCGCAGGGCTCGACATCCTCGTGGCCGACGGTGACGAGTCTATCCTCCGCCGAAACGCCACCTCGAGAACCCCCGGCTTCCCGGCGGGGGCCAACTCCCGGCTGTTCGCGGATCTGCTTCACGCCTAAGCGACGCCCAACGGGGTCGCCATCGTGGAAGGGCACATCACCAGCGTCGAGTGGCTCTACGCCGCCGGCCGGCTGGGCGAGGGCTACCATCAAGCCATCGGCGCCGCGGGAACCGGCGCCGAAGGAGGGATTACTGGCTCTGTTGAAGTCCGGTTGTGCAGACATCGTGTAGAATAAATCACTGGTCAGACAGTCTCAGGTGAACCGTTCTGTGGAATCGCAACAGATACACGTACGTCGTTACGAAATTGTCATATGGTTTCGCTCTTGTTACTAATCGCTCTCGTAGCTGCTGTCTTTGTCGGATTCAACATCGGAGGGTCATCGACGGGCGTCGCGTGGGGGCCGCCTGTCGGGGGCACGCATCACCAACAAAACCGCAGCAGCCGCCCTGATGACGTTTTTCGTCTTCCTCGGTGGCTGGACGGTTGGACGCAACGTCATCACCACACTCAGCGGCGATCTTGTCCCACAGACTCTGTTCTCGACTGAAGCAAGCATCGTCATTTTGGCGTTTATTGGGTTTGGAATGTTACTTGCCAACCTCTACGGTGTTCCCGTTTCAACCTCGATGACAGCGGTCGGAGCGATTACCGGTCTCGGACTCGCAACTGGCCAACTCGATTATGCTGTGGTCGGTTCGATTATGATCTGGTGGATTATTGCACCAGTCGTCGGGTTCTGGTTCGGTGCTATCATTGGTCGGCATTTCTACCCGTATCTCGATCAGAAGTTTGCTCTCCAGCAATCCAGCGGCCCGCTTCTCACGCTCGACCGGTCGGGGATCGTTCCAACACCGGAGTTAGGTCCCGGAACCACCCCCCGTGAAGCAGTCAGTACGGTTGTAGTACTCGCCATCGCCTGTTACATGTCATTTAGTGCTGGTGCAAGCAACGTTGCGAATGCGGTTGCACCACTCGTCGGTGGCGGATTAATTGGCGTCGATAACGCCGTTGTTGTTGGGACTGTCGCAATCGGTCTCGGTGCGTTTACCATCGCACGACGAACGATGGAGGCTGTCGGAAACGATCTCACTGAGCTGCCATTACTGGCAGCGACTATCGTGATGGTCGTTGCTGCGAGCATTACGACAGTGGTCTCAGTCCTCGGCATCCCGATGAGCCTCGCACTTTCAACAGTCATGTGTATCGTCGGTCTTGGATGGGGACGATCAACCCGTCCAACGGGAGCTGTCGATCTCGTGAAGGGGAACATCAAAGGCGAAATTTCGGTAAACGCAGTCACCGCTGAGACCGGTGATGAAGTCCAACCGGCCGGCCAAGAGAGTCCCAAGAATCTGGAAGATGTCCAGCAGTTGTTCGACCCCTCCTCCGTCGTTCGGTCCGTCGCGTTCTGGATTATTGGCCCCTCTATCGCTACCGGACTCTCCTACACGGCGTTCGTTCTCCTTCCAATTGCAGGAGCCGCCTGACACCTGAGAAAGTCGGGCACGCTGAAGACGTTGCCGACGAACAGCGCGAGACTGATGAAGGACAGCACCGCGATACTCGTCTCCAGCGTGACCACGCTGGCCTTCGACACGAGGTTGCTCCCCAGCGTGTCGACGACGCGCCGGCCGATGGTCCACGCACCGATGAAGCAGAACGTCGCCAGCAACGCTGCCGCCGTCGGTTTCGATATCGCGCCCGCGCCGACCGTCCGGTCCGGTTGAGAGTCGAGTGCCTACGAATCGGTTTCGTCGGCATCGTCGTCCGTATCCTCGTTGTCCGCGTTCTCGTCGTCGCTTCCCGCGGACTCCGCGTCCTCGGCATTCTCCGCGTCGTCGCCATCGGCCGAGTCTCCCTCGCTGCTCTCGGCGAGTTTCTCGCCGACCGACCGTTCGACGGCTTCCTCGACCGTCTCACCCACGGTTTCCTCAACGGTTTCGCTGACCGTTTCCTCGACGGCTTCCTCGACCGTTTCCCCGACCGTCTCTCCAACTTTTTCTTCGACGGTCTTGTCCACCGTCTCCTCGACCGTCTGTTCGACTGTCTCACCCACCGTTTCCTCAACGGTTTCGCTGACCGTCTCCTCGACGGCTTCCTCGACCGTTTCCCCGACCGTCTCTCCAACTTTTTCCTCGACGGTCTTGTCCACCGTCTCACCCACCGTTTCCTCAACGGTTTCGCTGACCGTCTCCTCGACCGTCTCTCCAACTTTTTCTTCGACAGTCTTGTCCACCGTCTCCTCGACCGTCTGCTCGACGGACTCGTCGACGGTTTTCGCCACCGACTGTTCGACCTCTTGAACGGTCTCGTCGACCGTGTCGGCGACCGTCTCCTCGACGGTTTGTTGAACCTCGGTGGTCATCCACTGCGGGTCGAAGCGGGCCATCTTCCAGACGATGTGGATGACGTACGAGACAATGACGCCGAGGCCGAACGCGACGCCGATCTGCGTGCCGACCGTGAGGATAAAGCCGACCGACAGCGCGATGAGCAGTCCGTATGTTAGGTCGATGATCGAGTCGACGCGCCTCGGGTTCATACCCACCCGCCGAGTCCCGCACTCCCCGTTGCCGACCGTCCGCCGCGTGTCCGCCGGCCCCGTCGGTCGGGGTCGTTCGTGTACATAGGGTAAATGCTTGGTCCCGCTGTTTAAACTCTCGTATCTTGGCGGCCGACGGGAGGGGCGACCGTGGGTGAGCCGCTCGGTCGTCGCCCCCCAGCGCCGGGTATGGAACTTCTCGTTCCCATCGATAGGGCGGCGTGTCGCTTCCGGGCGTTGGCGTTCGAAAGCACGGCCGAGACGGTCGTAAGGGGGTACAGCTCCCGGTGTCGGTGGTTCCATAGGCGGAGTCGGAGATGGGGGGACGAAATGCAGGGCGATGGCACGCCCTCTGTTGTTTCGTGCAGACTCAAGCCGGTCTTCATCCACCCAAAAGACGAAGAAAGTTACGAGAACTGCTGCGAGTGACTTCGAAACGATACCTGCACCGACTGAGGGGCCCCTCTCGGTGCCCGTTGATGACCCTCCGATATTGAATCCCAGGAAGACTGAGGCGATGATACCAACCAACAGTAGTACAGTAAGGTGCATATATCTGTTATTTCTCTCGTGGAAAGCAAGGATGTTCCAACCTTACTCAGACGTATTCCAAACAACACATTATATATTACAAGAGATATTAGATGATTTTAAGAAGGATAACCAACACTGATGAGAGCGACTACCTATTTACGAACTCGAACTGATACGTAGATATGATCGATCGTGTACTCGTTCCGATGGACGATTCGGAGATGGCACAAAAGGCATTAGAGTATGCTCTTGGTGCCTTCGGAGATGCGGAGATAACCGTTCTTCACGTCGTCGGAAAATCGACACCGATGATGGGTGAAATGGCTGGTCTTGCGCTCGAAGATGATCTTCAAACAGCCGCTGAGGAACGGGCAAGTGAGGTGTTCGATATCGCCCGGAAGATCGCAGAGGAGCACGACACGGAGATTACCACGACTGTCGCGATCGGCCACCCAGCGCGAACAATTATCGAGAAGTCAGAGAAGTTCGATACGGTCGTTATCGGAAGCCACAGCGGCTCTATCGTCGATCGGCTGTTCGTCGGAAACGTCGCCGAAAAGGTGTTCCGTGGTGCTCCGGTGCCCGTTATGGTCATCCGATGACGCACTGTACGGAACCAATTACTCTGATTCACGACTCCGAGACACCATTCTACCACGACTGGGTGGTTCCGGCGGGCTACTTCAGCGACCGCGGCTGCGAGGTCCCCCCGGCTGTGAGGAGATCGATGAGACCGAGCAAGCCGGCCCAGTAGACCGAGTCCCGGGCAGCCATGCAGGAGTGTTTCTCGGAGGAACACGGGAGCGCCAGCGCACGCACCCCAGCCCCGTTGACGACGACCCTCAGTCGACTCAAACAGTAGCGGAGCGGACCGCTTTTGCTCGTCGGCCGCGAATCACGAGGAAATGCTCGACGGCGTCAACGTCGCCCTCGGCGTCACCGGCAGCATCGCCGCAGTCAAAACGGTCGAACTCGCCCACGAACTCCGCCGAGAGGGCGCGACCGTCCGTGCCGTCATGAGCGACGCCGCGACGGGCATCATCGGCCCGTGGTCCCTGGAGTTTGCGACGGAGAACGAGGTCGTCACCGGAATCACCGGAAAGGTAGAGCACGTCGAGCTCTGCGGCCGCGATGGCTGGGCCGACGTGTTCCTCGTCGCGCCAGCCACGGCCAACACCGTCGGAAAGATGGCTGCGGGAATCGACGATACGCCCGTCACGACGTGTGCGACGACGGCGCTCGGCGCGGGGACTCCGACGGTCGTCGCGCCAGCGATGCACGAACCGATGTACGACCACCCCGCAGTGCCGGAAAAGCTGGCAACACTGGAGGAGTGGGGGGTCGAAACCGTCGACCCGCGTCTCGAGGAGGGGAAAGCCAAAATCGCCACCGAAGCGGCCATCGTCACGAGTGTGGCCCGTGCTGCGGGGAAGCGGCCGCTCGCGGGGAAGACGGTTGTCGTCACCGCGGGTGGAACCACGGAGAAGGTCGACCCCGTGCGCTCGCTAACGAATCAGGCGTCGGGGAAAACGGGTCGGGCGGTCGCCCGAGCCTGCCACATCCGAGGGGCGGATGTACACCTTATTCACGGCGATATGCTGGGAGACCGCCCTGACACCCACTACGCCGAGACGACGTGGGTCGGGTCGGTCGCGGAGCTACAGGAGGCGACGTTCGACGCCGTGGCGGACGCAGATGCGTTCGTTTCGGCGGCCGCCGTTTCGGACTACACACTCGAGGCGTCCTCGGAGAAGATCCGCTCGGGTGAGGAGGAACTCACGCTTACGCTCCGGCCGACACCGAAGCTCGTCGACGCTGTGCGTGAGCGGTACCCCGACCTCACGCTCGTCGGGTTCAAGGCTGAGACCGGCGGTGACGACGAGGCACTGGTCGAACAGGCTCGCTCGCTCCGAGAGCGCATCAACGCTGCGTTCGTCGTCGCTAACGACGCAAGCGTGATGGGGAAAACGAAGACGCGTGCACTGGTGGTCGATGCGGAGGCGTCCTCGACGTTCGAAGGCGAGAAGGGCGGGCTCGGCCTCGTCGTCGCCGACCGGCTGGCAGCGGTGCTAGCCTGATTCTGCGGGCTACTCTTCTTCGGGTGAGTCGGAGTGTTGGTCGGTAGGTCCCGGCCAGCTAACCCCCTCGAGGAACTCGATATCCATGCGTGCGGCCGAGCGGCTGATGAGGTGGGCGCCGGTTGGTGCGGTCAGGAACAGGAACAACACCGTCACCAGCGCCGGAAGCCCCTCCCCGGCAGGGGCGTAGTACACCCACGTCGCCACCGCGATGGAAGAGCTCCCCATCGTCGTCGCCTTCGTGGTGGCGTGCATCCGGTTGTAGACGTTCGGCAAGCGCAGCATACCCAGGGTACCGACCCCGAGGAAGAAGATGCCGACACCGACTAACAGGGAGACGAGCGCCGTCTGGACGAGGCCAACCAGGCCGCCACCGCCGCTGCTTGTGGCCGCCTCGGTTCCTTCCGCCAGCAGCGGGATAAGCACTGGGTCGATCATTGGATGATGTCCCCCTCCGTGACGAAGAGAGCCACGGCGATTGTGCTGATGAAGCCGATGATGGCGAGGACGACCGCCACATCGACGTAGAAGCCCAACCCAGTGAACATCGAGTAGAGCAGGGCGATGGCGACGACGTTGGTCGCGATGACGTCCAGGGCCACCACCCGGTCGGGAACGGTCGGCCCGCAAATGACTCGATAGCTGGCGACGAGCGTCACCGCCGCGGCGGCGGCGAGTCCGCCCTGGAGGACGAGCGCGAGCAGCCCCGTCGGCTCACTCATCGTTCTCACCCCCGAAGGCGGCGTCCCCATGCTCGACGGAATCGGGGTCGGGGACGGGGTCACCCGGTTTGAGCTCCTCGTCGAAGATGGCGAGGGCATACTCCTCCCACACCCGGATGGGGTCGATGACCGACTCGTGGTCCGGGGCAGCGATACTGTGCACGTAGAGGCTGTTTCTCTTTGCGTCGTAGTCCATAGTGAGCGTCCCCGGCGTGAGGGTGATGCTGTTGGCAATCGTTGTGACCGCGATATCGCTGCGCACGCGGAGCGGTACCTCGACGACCGCCGGCTCGATGGGCAGATTCGGCGAGAGTACCAGCCGCGCGACCGAGAAGTTCGCCACGATGAGGTCTTTCAGGAAGATGACGATGTAGAACGCGGCGTACGGCGCGATTCGGAGGCTACGGCTCACCGGCAGCGACGGGGGGTAGAGCCGCCGAATCGCGAAGGCCAGCGGCATCCCGATCGCCAAGCCGATGACGAACTCCTCGGCGATCCGTGCGGGCGTGAGTTCCATCCCTCGGACGAACAGCCAGAGCACGGCGAGCAGCAGGCCATTGGCGGGCCAGCGGCGGCTCATCGCTCCACACCTCCGGTGGAGTTCAGCAGGTCACGCAATCGCGTGAGCGCCGGACCAGCGGCGAGCAAGGCGAGGCTGTGAGTTCCGCCGCTGGCGGATCCTGCATCCGTTGCAGGGCTGACTGCGTCGATGTAGCCCGCCGTATCCAGCGCGGCGTTGGCTGCCAGTTCGGCCGTTGCGTAGACCGTCTCGAAGCCGACGCCGAACGCGACGAGTGCCAGCGCCAGTGAGAGCAGGACTCCCACCTGGACCCTCGAGGCACCCTCGTTTTCGACCGCTGGAACCACTTCTTCCTCCTCGTCCGTGTCGTCGCCCCCGTCAGTTCGGAGCAGCCGGCCGCCGAAGCCGGCAACGACAGCCGGCGGTGCCTCACCCCAGAACACCTGGTTCCAGACGCGGGAGAAGTATGCGATGGTGATAATCGCGCCGGCGAGTGCGACGCCAACCGCGAGTGACGCACCAGGTGCACCGAGCGCCCACGCTTCCGCGGCCGTGCGGAAGACGAAGAACTTCCCGAAGAAGCCGGGCAGCGGCGGGATGCCCACCAACGCGAGCATCCCGACGAAAAACGCCGCTGCCGTCCACGGCGCATTACTCGCGACGCCGCCCAGCGACTCGAAGCGGTCCGTGCCCACGGCGTCACTGATTGTCCCGGACGCCAGGAACAGGAGCGCCTTCGCAAGCCCATGGTTGAACGAGTAGAGCAGCGCCGCGACCACGCCGAGTTCGCGAAGCGACGGGACGGTCGCAGCGACACCCAGCGGGAGGATGATGAAGCCGACCTGCCCGATAGAGGAGAACGCGAACGTGTCGTTCATGCTCTCCCGGCCGACTGCACCGAGTCCGCCGAGCAGGATGCTCGCCGCTGCCAGCACGAAGAAGACCGGGCCGAAGAAACCCAAGAACGCGGCGCCACCGGCAGGGACGAAGCCGGGAACGTCGAAGCTTCCGACCTGTGCCGCAGCAAAGACGGTGAAGTAGAGCCGGATAATCGCGTAGACGCCGACCTTCTTGACGACGCCGGCGAGCACCGCCGTCACCGGTGCGGGTGCGGCCGAGTAGGCCGAGGGCACCCAGAAGTGGAACGGGACCAGTCCCGCTTTCAGCGCGAAGACGGTGAACAACAGCGCGCCGAGTCCCAGGACGGGTACCGTTGCGACGCCGGAACTGGGGTCACCGAGGAGCCGGGCCATATCCGCCATATTGAGTGTGCCCGTCGTGGCGTAAAGGCCCCCGATTGCCAGCAGCATCAGCGCCGAGCCGAGGAGGTTCAACACGACGTATGAGAGCGCCGCGCGGGTGTGCTGGTCGTCCGAGTAGAACAGCACGAGCACGTAGGACGACATCAGCATCACCTCGAACCAGACGAAGAGGTTGAACACGTCGCCGGTGAGGAACGCCCCCGAGACCCCGACGATCATGAAGTGATAGAGCGGGTGGAACGAGAGCTCCTGCCCGAACTCGTCCATGTAGTCGACGGCGTAAACGAGCGCCGGCAGCGAGATCACGCCCGCGAGCACGAGCATGAACGCCGACAGCGAATCAGCGACGGCGACGATTCCGAACGGCGCCTGCCAATCAGACACCTGATAGACCAGGGTTTCGCCGCCGAAGACGCGGTTCGCGAGCGCGAGCGTCGCGCCGAGGTAGCCGACGCTTCCGAGCACGCTCAGCGCTTTCTGGAGGCGGAGCGATGGCCGCGCGAGCAGCGTCGCCACCGCCGTCGCCAGCGCAATCAGCAGCGGCGCGATGGTGAGGTGAGCCGCACTCATGCGTGCTCACCCCCGTCGTCGGCAGCCTCGCCGCCATCGGTAGCGAGGCCGGTGCCAGCCGACGTCTCTGCCTCCGCAACCGAGCGGAGGTCGATGGTGCCGTGTTCCTGGTAGATTCGGTAGGTCAGCACCAACGCGAGCGCGCTCGTGGCGAAGCCGATTACGATGGCCGTCAGCACCAGCGCCTGCACCAGTGGGTCCGTCACCGTCGCCGGGTCGGGGACGGTCCCATGAGTCAGCAGCGGCGCAGCGCCGCCGAGGCCGCCCATCGTGATGAGATAAACGTTGGCGGTCTGACTCAGGATTGTGACACCCCAGATCACTCGCACGACGTCCCGACGGAGTGTGAGGAACGTCCCGATGGCGAACAGCGTGCCCAGCACGACCGCGAGGACGAACTGAGTCATTCCGACCCCACCTCCGCAAGAACGGTGAGCAGACCACCCACGACCACGAAGTAGACGCCGAGGTCGAACGCCAGCGCCGACGCGATTTCGAACTCATGGTAGAGCGGGACGCCTTTGAGGAACAGCACACCCTGCGTCAGGAAGGGGTAGCCCAGGAGAATAGGCACCAGCCCCGACAGCAGTGCGATGGCAAGCCCGCCGGAGAAGAGCCAGCGGTAGGCGCCGATAGAGTCAAACTCGGGTTTGTTGAGCAGCTCCTCCCGGAAGAACTCCAGCCCGAAGACGATGTAAACCAGCAAGAACGCCGTTGTGGTGAGCACACCGCCGATGAAGCCGCCGCCGGGGAGGTTGTGACCCTGCAAGAACAGCGCCAACGCTACGACAACGATAATTGGGACAACTATCCGCACGACCGTCCGAGCGATGACCGTTGTCTCGTTCCCCATCTCATGCGGCGTGTTGGCTGCCGGCTCGCCGGCGATATCTTCTGGGTCGCTCATTGGGTCTCACCTCGGTCGCGCATCCGCACCAACGTAAGGACGGCGAGGGCGGCCATCGCGACCACCGAAATCTCGCCGAGCGTGTCGAACGCCCGAAAGTCGACGAGGATGACGTTCACGATGTTCCCACCGCCGCCGGCATCAGTGAACACCGGACCGTGTTCGGCGGGGACGCCGGCGTTGTTGACGAAGAACTCCTTCATCGTCGCCGGCGGCTCCGCGGCGGTCGTTACGAGTACCGTCACGGTCACGGTCACTCCTGCGAGCACAGAGAGTGCGCCGTCGCGAATCGCGACCGCACGACTCGACTCGCCGTAGTAGGCCGGGAGTTGGTCGAGCACGAGCAGGAACAACGCGAGCACCAGTGTCTCCACGGTGAGCTGTGTCAGCGCCAGGTCCGGCGCATCCGCGAGGATGTAGAAGATAGCCACCATGAACCCCAGAATCGAGAGTGTCAGCACGCCTGCGATGTGGGAAGGCGCTCGCCCGACAGCAATCGCGCCAACGACGGCCACCAGCAGAACGAGCGCGACGCGGAGCGTCATTCCCGGGCCGAGACCGGCCATCGCGGGCAGCGAAACACCGGCGACGAAATAGCCACCGAGTGTGAGCACGATGACCGAGGCGATGGTCCAGACGAGGTAGGTGCGCAGCAGTGCCGGGCGGAGATACGGCGTCCCGCGGATGCTCGCGCTCGTGAGCCCCTCGACGCCGTTGTCGTACCACCAGTTCGCGCGAGCGGGGCCGGTGGTGAGCCGGTTCACGGCGTCGTGGAGCCGCCCGTACTGTGGGTAGAGTACGAGCCCCGAGAGAATCGTGACCGCACTCATGACGACAGGTGGCTTGAGACTCGTCGGGAGGCCGACCTTGATGTGGCTGTGCTCTGCGCCCGCTGGGAGGACGCTCTGGAACGCGGCGTCGGCGATGAAGTTGAACGTGATTCCGGTTCCGGCGGCAACGTCGAGCGAGATGAACGCGACGACCGCGCCGAGAATCGCTGGCGGCACCAGCATCGCTGCCGGCGGCGTGTGAACGTGTTCGTCAGCGACGTGCTCGGTCTCCTTGCTCCAGAACAGCATCAGGAAGCGAATGGAGTAGAGGAACGTGAAGATTGAGCCCAAGACGGCGACGACGGGTACCAGGTACGCGAGACCGCCGTGGTGGACACCGAACTCCCACGCCGCGTCGAACAGCAGTTCCTTGGAGTAGAAGCCGTTGAACGGCGGGATTCCCGCCATCGAGAGGCAGGCGACGGTGGCGACGGCCGCAGTCACTGGGAGATGCTTGCGGAGGCCGCCGAGTTTCGAAATCTCTCGCGTGTGGGCCTCGTGGGCGACGATACCCGCGACGAGAAACAGCGCGGCTTTGAACGAGGCATGGTTCAGAATGTGGAACGAACCAGCCTCGCCGCCGATGTAGGAGGCGAAGCCGAAGCCAGCGACGATGAGGCCGAGGTGGGAGGCCGTCGAGTAGGCAAGCAGTTCCTTGATGTCCGTTGCACCGACGGCGAGAATCGCGGTGACGGTCATCGTCAGCAGCCCCAGCGTAACGAAGACGGCCGTCCACGCGGCGATGCCGGAGAGCTCACCCGAGAGGAAAAAGGGCCGGAACCGGCCGATGAGGTAGACGCCAGCTTTCACCATCGTCGCGGAGTGGAGGAACGCCGAGACGGGTGTTGGCGCCTCCATCGCGTTCGGGAGCCAGATGTGGAACGGGACCTGGGCGGATTTGGTCGCCGCACCCACTCCCAGCAGGAGCAGTGCAGGGACGAAGAGGCCGGCACCGCGCAGTCGTTCGACGACGACGTCTGGCTCCGAGAGGAGTTCCTGCATTGCGAACGTCTCGCCCGCCCAGGCGAGTAACGCGAAGCCGACGAGCATGAACAGCCCGCCAGCGACGGTGATGAGCATGGATTTACGGGCCGCGTAGAGCGAACTGTCCTCACCGGTGTAGTGACCAATGAGGAGGAACGAGGAGACGGAGGTGAGCTCCCAGAACGTAAAGAGAGCGACGAGGTCCGAGGCCAGCGCGACCCCGAGCATCGAGCCCATGAACGCCAACAGCGTCGCGTAGTACTTCGCCTGTCCCGGCTCGTCGTGCATGTAGCCACCTGAGTACGTGAGGATGAGCGTCCCCACGCCGGTAGCGAGGTACGCGACGAGCAGCGAGAGGCCGTCGACGTAGAACGAGAGCGAAACGCCGAGGCTCGGGATCCACTCCACGGAAACGACGCCGTGGGCACCCCCGGTGTGAAGACGGGCGACGATGCCCAGACAGATCGCCGCAACGCCGGCGGCCGCGTAGGCGGTACGCTCTCCGAGCACGCGATAGAGTGCCGGAATGACCGCCGCAGCGGCAAAGGGGAGCCCGACCAACGTCAGGACGAGCAGTGTCGATTGCACGCGGGTTTGTCGCGTCAGAGTGAACGTAAGTGTTCGGAACTTCCGCCCCCAACACAGACCGCCATACTTTACACCCAACACGGGGAACCGGTGATATGGATAAGCTCCGCCGCTCCCTGCTGGATGCGCCCATCATCGAGAAAGGGGAGTATCAGTATTTCGTCCACCCCGTCAGCGACGGTGTCCCGACGCTCGACCCGGGACTGCTCCGAGAAATCGTTATCCGAATTTGCCGCAAAGTCGAACTTGAGGACGTTGACAAAATCGTCACGCCCGCTGCGATGGGGATCCACATCTCGACATCCGTCTCGCTGATGACGGACATCCCGATGGTCGTCATCCGCAAGCGCCAGTATGGCCTCGAGGGCGAAATCTCGCTCTCCCAGCAGACCGGCTACTCCGAGTCCGAGATGTACATCAACGACGTCCACGAGGGCGATACGGTGCTGATCATCGACGACGTCCTCTCGACGGGCGGCACGCTCTCGGCCATCTGCGAGGCCATCGACTCCATCGGTGCCGAGGTTTCTGACGTGATGGCGGTCATCAAGAAGGCCGGCGACAACGAACTCGACGACACCGAGTACGACTACAAATCGCTCATCAACGTCACCGTGGAGGACGGCAAGGTCATCATCGTCGATGAACACGGCGACGGCTGAGTCACCGGGTAGTGGGCCTTCAATCGTGATTTACTGGATATAGCTGGCGGAGTTTGATGCGAGCATCGTCGGTGGTGAACTGCCAGTCGATTGGTGATTTGTCCTCGTTTCGTGAGCGTTCCCACGCAGCGACCTC